>Ga0233442_1000554_pt1 | contig 35787 bp, 35 predicted proteins | sample SI_123_September_3_FD_182789 | JGI IMG/M metagenome (GOLD analysis project Ga0233442, IMG submission 182789) | Seawater microbial communities from Saanich Inlet, British Columbia, Canada - SI_123_September2016_150_MG | ecosystem: Environmental > Aquatic > Marine > Inlet | place: Canada: British... | reverse complement strand
TTTTTAGCTGCAATGTAAGTTTGAGTCTTAGCAGGGACAGTTACTGAAAATATTGGCTTATCAATTAAAGATACAATTAGAAAATCACTGGCTTTATAAAATTGAGCCATATCTTCACGCTTTTGTTTTCCGTGAAAAATTATGTTTGGATTGTTATTCGAGAGTTTTTTTAAAAAAATCAGATTAGAGCCATCGCCAATAATATTTAGTTGAGATTTTTTTTGATATCCGTCTGGTAATAAACAAAAAGCATTGATAATATTCTCTAGATTTTGCACCTTGCCAACATTACCTGCAAAAGTAAAATGAATTTTTTGATTTTTGCTTAGGGCGATAGGGACCATATCCATATCTAAATCATCTGCCCAATTTGGAGCGTAATTAAACTTTAAGCCCTTCTTAATATACGGCTCTAATTTTGATTCAAAGCCTTTGCTTGAAATAGCAACAGCAGTAATGTTGTGATGCATAAATTTCACAAACGCATCTAACAAGGTTGAGAGCATCTTAGTTTTTTTAAAACCATATGCATAAACACTATCGGGCCAAACATCTTGCACCCAAAACATAGTTGGCTTTTTGTATAACTTACGAATTACAACTGCTGGCAACATATCTGTCAGTGAGCCCAAATTAAACCCGAAAACATAGTCATATCTTCTGCCAATAAAAATTGCAACAATACTGCCAAAAATCATAAAGTTTATATATTTAAAGATCTTTTTAACTGCACTATCTCTATAGCCCGTAACAGCGTGCACTCTGAAAATGTTTATGCCTTGGTATTCGTCTGTTCGAAAGAAGCCATTTTTATAGCCTAAGAAAACCTTTCCTAATGGATAAGTCGGGGCTAAAGTCAGTACATCAACATCATAACCTTTGCCTTTCCATGACAAAGCAACATCATTTATCTTAAATTCTTCAGGGTAAAAGCACTCTGTAACAATTAATATCTTCTTAGGCACTAATACTTTTTCCAAACCACTCTATTTACGTAATCAGTATAACTATGGATTATACGAACCACCTTATCCGACACATTAGGCATAGAATAATCGTCAACTTGGCGTATTAGTCTTTGCACACCTCTTGGTTGTTTGTCAATAATAGATAAAGACTGCATAATTCTTTCTTTCTGCAAGCCTGTCATAATAACTGCAGCCTCTTCCATGCCTTCCGGGCGCTCGTGTGCTTCGCGAATATTTAAAGCTGGGAAATTTAAAATAGAGGACTCTTCATTGATAGTTCCACTATCTGATAATACTGCTTTAGCAGATACTTGAAGCTTATTATAGTCTTTAAAGCCTAATGGCTTTAATAGCTCAATTAATGGGTGTAACTCAACCTTCATTGTATCAATACGCTTTTGAGTCCGAGGATGTGTAGATACAATAACCGGCATTTGATAAGTTTCTGCAATTGCATTCAATGACTCTACTAAATTTAAGAAATTTTTATCAGAATCAATATTCTCTTCACGGTGCGCACTAACAACAAAAAATTCAAACTCTTTAAGTTTTAATCGAGTTAATACATCTGAATTCTCAATTCCTTCACGATAAGTATTTAATACCTCAAACATCGGACTGCCTGTCTTAATGATCATATCTGCCGGCAAACCTTCACTCAAAAGATAGTCTCTCGCAATACTGCTGTAAGTTAAATTAATGTCAGCCATATGGTCAACAATTTTTCTATTAATCTCCTCTGGCACGCGCTGATCGAAACAGCGATTACCTGCCTCCATATGGAATGTCGGTATTTTTCTACGCTTGGCAGGTAAGAGCGCCATACAACTATTAGTGTCGCCTAAAACAAGCATGGCCTCCGGCTGAATCTCTTCTAAAACTTTATCGACTTCAATAATCACATTTCCAATTGTCTCTGCACCACTAGAACCGGCAACACTTAAAAAGTAGTCAGGCTTTCTAATGCCCAAATCTTCAAAGAATATCTCATTCAATTCATAGTCATAGTTTTGACCTGTATGAATCAAAATATGTTCACAATACTCATCAAGCTTCTTAAGGACGCATGCAAGACGTATGATTTCTGGACGTGTTCCAACTACTGTTGCAATTTTTAATTTTTTCATATCTTATTCACCCCTACACTTTGTGAGTTATGGTATCAGGATTACCAGGATCGAAAATTTCATTGGCCCAAAGCATGACAATCATATCTTCTGTACCGATATTGGTAATATCATGAGACCATCCTGGCACCGTTTCAACAATTTTTAACTCTTTGCTAGTTGTGACAATCTCATGCGTTACATCTAAAGCTACATGTCTAAAACCAAATCTTGCCTCACCTTGGACAACTAAAAACTTTTCAGTCTTGGAATGATGATAATGACCACCTCTAGTCACCCCTGGTTTTGCAGTGAAAAATGAAAACTGACCGCTATCTTTTGTTTTTAGTATTTCTGCAAACATTCCACGCTCATCACCATATGAGGGTATTGAATAGGCAAATTGCTCAGGAGAAATATAGCTGAGATATGTTGAATACAGTTTACTCACAAGTCCGCCGCCAACCCTTTCAGTGATAAGTGACTCTCGACTCTCTCTAAATATTTTAATCTGATCGGCTAAATCGACTAATTTAATTTTATACTCTGGCTGCACTGACAACTCTTTTTTGTCGCCCTTCACTCCTTGTATTATCTTAACAAACTCTTCAACCACATCATCAATATAAACCAGACTCAATTCAAAATCTGGATTATTAACTTGGATAGACAAATCGTGACTTATATTCTGGCAAAAAGTCGCCACAACAGAATTATAGTGAGGCTTGCACCACTTGCCAAACACACCAAGCAGGCGATACACATACACAGGGCAGCCTGTATCAATCTCAAGTGCTTTCACAGCAACCTCAGCATCTAACTTACTCTTACCATACGCATTGTCAAGCTCGGCTTGAGTAGATGATGCCAAGATAATAGGGGTATTTTTACCTGAAGAGCGCACAACATCACAAATAGACGAAGTCAATCCAGCGTTAACAATATCAAAATCCTTTTCATCTGCAGGCCTATTCTCTCCTGCCAAATGAATAATAAAATCAACTTTTTTTACCATATCTGGTAAATCTTGAATAGAGTTTTCGCGAGTATAAGGTACAGTATGCATGCCTAACTCATTCAAACGAACAACTAAGTTTTTTCCAATAAAACCGTTTGCTCCTGTGACCAATACATTCATATTACTTATTATTCTTCAGGGTCAATAATCTCACCTCTAGAGGCGGCTTGAATAAATCTTAGTTTGTTTAGTAGTAACTTCATGCCTTTAACATCCAATTGCACGGTGTTATCTGAATTATACTCATCTGCATTGGTAATACTCTCCTCCCCAAAATCTACATATTTAGCATAATTTAAATCTCTTAGATCTGGAGGGATTCTATAATAGTCACCCATATCTACAGCACATGCCATTTCCTCTCTAGATAACAAGGACTCATATCGCTTCTCACCATGCCTTGTGCCAATAACTCGAGTTGGGTAATTAGGTTTACCCATTAATTCACATAATGCTTGAGTCATGACACCAACTGTTGTCGCAGGTGCTTTTTGTACAAAAATATCTCCAGATTTTCCATTGCTAAAAGCAAACAAAACCAAATCTACCGCATCGTCCAAAGTCATCATGAAACGTGTCATGTTCGGATCAGTAAGCGTCAATTCTTTATTCTCATGAATAAGCTCTACGAATAGGGGGATGACCGATCCCCTAGATGCCATTACATTACCATAACGCGTGCTACAGATAACTGTCGAGTCGCCACCTTGGCGAGATTTAGCCACTATGACTTTTTCCATCATTGCCTTAGATATTCCCATAGCATTAATTGGGTACACTGCCTTATCCGTACTAAGACAAATTATTCGCTTTACATTTGCATTAATTGCAGCAGTTAGTACATTCTCGGTGCCTATGATATTAGTCTTGACGGCCTCAATAGGGTGAAATTCACATGACGGAACCTGTTTAAGCGCTGCAGAATGAAATATATAATCCACACCTCTAACCGCATTCATTATGGACTCATAATCTCTAACATCACCTATATAGAACTTAAGGCGATTGTCGGCATATTTTCGCCTCATATCATCTTGTTTTTTTTCATCCCTGCTGAAGATTCGTATCTCTTTTATGTCAAATTCTAAGAATTTGCGCAATACAGCGTTTCCAAAAGATCCTGTTCCACCAGTAATGAGAAGAGTTTTATTTTTAAACATATTTATTATGGTTGAAATATATAATCGTAAAAAACCAAGTGTGTAAAATTTCTTTTAAATTCATTTGATAAGCTATTAGAAATTAATGAATCTTATTCAAGAAACATAATCTCCATTATACGAAACCAATACAGCATTCTTAATCCCTTTTGATTTAGCAAGATCGTTAACAAAACTCACATCATCATTATTTATTCTAATTTCAATGGTTAGCTCCACATTGCCGTTTGCCACAGTTTTTGCTTTTAAATTATATTTTTTAACCTTAGATTTCATATAATTCATTATATCAATATGATTTTCATCATCATAATTTACTATAAGCAAATATGGAGAACTTTTACTTTTTATTCTTGTGAGAACTAACAATGCAGCCGCTATTACAAGTGAGCCTGTTAGCGATATTTTAAATAGACCAGCTCCATTTGTTATGCCAACAGAGATAGCCCAAAACATAAATACTATATCCATGGAATCTTTAATAGCAGTTCTAAACCTGACAATACTTAGAGCGCCCACCATGCCTAAAGATAAAATAAAATTTGAAGAAATTGTCATAATAATGAGCGAAGTAACAATTGAGACCATAACTAATGACACATTGTAACTTTGTGTATATAGCACGCCTTGAAATGTTTGTTTGTATATATAGAATATAAACATACCCATTAAAAATGTGATTAGCAATATTGCAACAATATCGCTCACACTAAGCGTGCTAGCAAAATCTATACTAGAAAAACTTTTTTTTACAACATCTTGAAAATTTATTTGCTCATCCATTATGTAATTACCATTGATTAATTATCTTCCCAGCTATTGAATTTTGTAAATTTTCTGCAAATTACATATTTTGATATGGCATATTTTTGATTGCTATTTATTTGCAATATACATCTAATAAAATCTGGCAGGAAATTATCATACTTTATTTCTAAAATCATTTTTGGCTCTTCTAAAACATCTATAGTTGGAATATCTTTATTAAATATATCAGTCTCATATAATCCCGTTTTTAAATATTTATCAAATGTTATTCTAACATTGCTAGCATCCCAAATAAACGCCTCTCTTATATAGTCTACTATCACTCTAGGTTTAAATAGGGATGACACAATATCAAAATAAAATTCATGAAATAATTTATTACCAGATTCTTTTAGAAAATCAATGTCTTGATTTATGATCATGTCATACTCTTGCCTTGTCAAGGGTGCCGATTCTTTATGTATAAATTGAGCAACTCTTGATTTTTTCTCTAACTTGATAACACTATCCTTTAAGTTATATATTCTGATTCTATATTTCTTTCTTTTTAATACTCCAGACTGCTTCTCAAACAAAGCTGTATTGTGAATATCATCAAAATACAAACTCCTAATATGATAATCGCCATTTTCATTAGCAAACTTATCTTTTTCCAAAATTACTTTTAATCTATTTCTTAAAATTTCATATTCAAAGTAATTGATGTAGTATTTTACTTCATGTCTAAAAACTTTTTTATTCATACTCTACCCATTTATTTCGCTTTAAACTATCGAAAATAACATTTGGATTTGAACTGTTGATTATTTCTACGGTTTTATTTAATACAGACTCATCTAATTTATAGTAATGGGATTTATTAGTTTTCGTTACTTTACTATTATGGTATTTTTCATTAATGTTATATACTGATGGAGGGTTAAAAATTTTCTTTTTTTGATACATTTCTAAATTTAATCCGTTATCAATATAAACATTATTAAACATATAAACATCAGATTGATCTTTAGCTGTTACAGCGCTCCTATTGTTTGTAAAAGTATTACCCCTTATTAATACTTTTGTTTTTTCTCCAACAGATATACCTTTATCTAAAAAGTCATCAAAATAATTATCACTAACTACAGCATTAGAGCCACTAAAATCCAATCCATCTCCGTTATCATCCTTTGGTATATCTATCCAGTCAAAATCTTTTTCAACACTATTAGAGATAAATTTATTATTTTTTATATAGCCATTACACACATCTAAATCAACTTGATCTGCCAAATTTGCATTAAAAATATTATCTTCAAGTAATACTTCAGAATTCTTAACATTCAATCCATCATCAGCACTATTATGATGAATATGACTACTCTTTATTGTTACTTTTTTATGAGAGTACAAGGATAGCCCTCCTGATAAATATATTCCATTTAGTGTGGCTTCACTGCCTCCTGATAAATTTAGATAGTTTATATCTATATTTGATTTTTTATCTCCAACCGCTCCAATCACTCCAAAGGGTTTATTTTTTATTAGATTTTTTATTATTACCGGGCTTTTCTTTTCTCCTTGTACAGTTAAATTGCCATACACTAATACTGATTTATTTGGAGCAAGTTTTAATATTGTCCCTTGTTTTATTATTAGATTGTAACCATGTGGCAGAATTAAATCTTTTTCAATATTAAAAATACCTTGTGGAAAAATAATGTTTTTATTATCAATTAGGAATTTTATATTTTGATGCTTTTCAGTAAATTGTTTTAGCGTTGGGTAATAAAAATTATTTTTATTGTAGTGAGATATAGTTTTTAATATTTTTTTGTTGGGTATTAACTTGCTTGTTATTGTATTTAAAAAAGAAATATCTATATTTTCTATATGTAATTTATTTGATGATATTATCTCGAACTTGTATTTTTGTATTTTGGTCTCTAAATCATCATTTAGTCCCAATTGCATTTTATATTGAGATAATCCATCAATATTTTTTATATCTATAAATTCATTATTTTTTGTTTTAATTAAAATATCGTCTTGCTTAGAAGTTACGCTTAATGATTTTATTATTACCGGTGTATTTGTATCTGGTGTTATTTCCAAAATATAGCTATTTGGACTATCTCTATACAACCCAACCAATACTTTGCCATAATTAAGATAGTCTTCAATTTTATTAAAATTATGTATTAGAGTGTCTTTAAGTCTTTTTGCTGTGAAATCATAAAATCTGGTTGGAAGTTCATTTGTTATGTCTACACTACTATACTTCAAAAATTTTTCATCTATTAAGCTATATTTTTTTAATAATTCGTCTTTTTGATCTAACAATAACTTTAAATTCTTATTTCTTAAATTTCTAAAATTATCATCTTGAATCATATCTCTTAAAAAATTATTATCTATTTCATTAGCTGTAAACAATGATTGCTCAAAATTTGCACTCAATGTATTGTTAACAAGTTTATCTATCAGATGCTCAGTTCTTAAAAAGGGATAAAATAATCCGCTGGATGTGCTGTACATTAATTTAAAATTATCGCCAACAATACTATGATGATCACCATATAAGGTTCTCAATGCTTCGTACATTGCCATATAATCCAAGTCAAGTAATTGCTTGTAGTTGGCATTATTCTTAAAATCAAGTAGTTCATCTACTTTGTATATCTGCCCAACATCTAACTTACTATTTCTTTTATACTCTAAATGAGCAGAATCATACACATAAGGAGGATTATGAGCGTTTGTATACTGATGATCCCAAGTATTATCAAACTTAACAATATCGAATCCAGCCATATTATTTCGTTCTAATAGCTCCTTTCCAAGTCTCTCCTCTAAAAAATAAAAACCTTGGTCTACTGAATTTAATTTAATATTTACTATTTTATACTTTACCTCAATATTTAAATATTTTTTATACAAATCGTACATAAAAGCAGATTGGGAATTAGCCTTTCCAAACTTAAGTAAAGAAAATAGCCTTATATTGTCATATAATTTTTCCTTTTTAAGTTTTATACGAAATTGATTTTTATCCTTATTAAAATACCCTTGAGAGTGAAATTTTATTTTAGCCCCGTATATATCGCCATTAATATTTAATTCAGATCTAATAAATTCATTTTCCACTAAACTTTTATCGGTTATACCACTATGCTTATCATAGGATTTAAATTTCATTTTTTGAAATTTTCGTGCATTTTTATTGGTAAATATTATATTTATCGACTCCACATCATTTGCCACACTCTCTAGTGCCATCTTCCCTACAAATGGATTTATACTATCTATAAAATGCATAATTGCATTCGTAGCATCCCATAACTTTATTCTATCTTGAGTTAAGCCTTGTACCTTTGCAGGAATTTGAATCATAAAAAGATCGCTCTTATAAATGCCAATAAATACTGTCAATAACGCAACAATAAGGATATTCTTTTTACTAAATACTTTTGTTAATTTCATATTTTTTTTTATGAATAAAGTGTATCAATCTGCAGATTGATTCCGTCAATTCAGCGTTAACAGCATCAAAACACTCTTTCTTTTCTAATATCATTTGTAAACAACAGTCGGCACTTTTCCTGACAAAGACCGTTCTAACTTGATCGTATTATTTACAACCAAAAACAAAGCTAACTCTTTATCTATTTTCTTAGCTTTTTGATTGAGATTATCACATAAATCATTAAATACAAAAATATTGCCATTTGAAATAATGTTTAATTCAATTCGATCTTTATAGCATAAAAACTGATACCCTTTAATCCTTGACTCATCACGAACTAAATGACTAACAACTTCAGAATGGAGTTTACGGCCACTAGGAAGAATAACTGGATTATTACACCTTCCAACTACTTCAGAAAACTGTATGATTGATTTTCTACACTCAGAAAAAATTGATGAATCATCGAAACTAATTTCATCCCCTAATTTATACCTTATTAATGGAGTCATCCTAGGATACAGTGAAGTCACCACCACTTCAGATCTATCTCCGTGTCCAATTTTCTCAAGTAGATAATCTCTCCAAAAGGTTTGATATCCTGAATGTGGCATTGTGTGTGCAATTAGATTTGTTTCGACTGAGCCATACTCCATCGCAATAGGAGTGCCAAATACATTAGAAATAACATCACGAGAATCTGAAAAAGGAAAATTTTCTGCAGTTCCAATAACGGCTTTAATATTTAGTTTAGAAAATTCATGCTTACGATGAATGTTTGCTCTTGCTAGTTGATCTAAGGCGAAACTATAGCCAATAATATACAATGGTTTTGTGCGAATAATGGCATCACCCGCCATTAATAAATTTTTTTCAGTTAAATCATAACATGAATATCTGACATAATTTTGAATCTTATCTTTTATAGATCTCTTAAACCTATTTAGAGCTCCAGAAAACCCATGACCTAGCAAATGCCCATGCCCCCAAAAAAGGAATAGTTTATCTCCAGGAGAAATGCCGTACCATTTTCTACCTAAACTATTCGATAATTTTAATTGTTCAAATTCGCTTTTCCAGGCTGGCATCTGAACGGGCCGACCTGTACTTCCACTTGTTATTCTCATTAGATCATTTTTTTTGTGGCGATCAAAAATATCCTGGTCGTTATTACTTATTATCGTCTTATCAAGAAATGGAATTGTATTCGCATATTCTGCAATAGTCTTAAAATTTTCTGGAAGGTTTTCAAGCTTGTGTATTTTTTTATAATAAGCGATGTTCTCTATTGCATATTTCCAAGTTTTATTCACCATTTTTAATTGGTACTCAGCGATCTTTTTAGTATTAATTTTTGTATAAAAGTCTAAATCTAATTTATCCAAAACTTCCTTTGATATACGCAACATCAATCTAAATAAAAAAATCTAATGAATTTTATATACATAAATACCCCTTACACCATCATTCATTGTATCAACTGAAACAAACTTTCCATCAAACGACCACTTTGGATGTAAATCACATCTGTTTGGTGAATTATCATAATTTTGAATAGAATTTAACTTGTCAACAACATACCTTTCCTTATTTTTAATATTAAAAATAATCAACTGCGCTACTCCATTTTTATCTGGATACGTGTCTGTTACTATTAAATTTTTATTGCTAGGGCAATACGATGGATGTCCATCCCTATTTAAAATACCGTTTAATATCTTTTGCTTGGTTGTTGTTTTATCCTTAAAAAGGATGTAGCTATCGCCCGTTACCATGGAGCTTATTTTTGAATTCCCGTCAATTGCATTCCCTGATATCAACCTTTTATATAAAGGCATCATAGGCTTAATAAAGAATTTAGCAAAATTTTTATATTTTCTCAACCTATTTATACTATTACTAATACCTCCCCATCCAAACAAATGGCCACCCCATCCCCAGCAAAAATGACTCATACGCCCACTGTCATTCAATAAGTACAACTGACTACCGTCAATATTGGCCGTGTATAGTCTAGTATATATCCCTCCGCCTTCAGTTTTCCACCTATGCAAAAAGGCAAATCTAGAATCATCTGGATTTATCATTACGTGTTCAAGATAGTGGACACTATTATGCATATTGCTTAATGGCAGATTATTAATCATCGCTTGAATGTTTATTATTTGCTCAACCTTATCATTCTCAATATCCAATAAATAAATACCGTCATTGTTGACAACATTTTTATTTTTATCTGGATTATGTATGCCGTCATAACTATAACCCCTTCTAACCCAATAATGCCTTTCGTTGTCTATACATAAAGCAAATTTACTGTCATGACTAAGTGCATAAATCGCCATCTGAAGTACAGTTTTTTCTCCTGTATGAATATTATAAATAATTGACACAAACTTATTATTTATTAAATCATTATATATAATCTGACCGTCTCTATCTCCATGCCATTGAAGCATGCACCCTTGCTGCCAATTGAAAACTCTAGTGCGCTCCAATTCATAAAAAATATTGTCTTTTTTTGATAAATCAAAATAACCAATCCTAGCTGTGTCTTTCTCTGTTGGAAGTCTGTCTATAAAATCTACTTGTAATGCAAGTAATTTGGTATTTGTTAAATCTAATGGAGACTTGTCGTAATAACCAAAGAAATAATGTTTTCCGTCATTTGGTGTTTTAAAGTATGGGACTGTCATGTTATTAAAGTATAAAATTATATTTCATTGCAATATGGTCTTAAGGATATTTCTACAGTATTCCTTCCATGTGAAATTATGGAGATAGTCTAAGAGCTGCAATTGACTAATTTTTGGCTCTGTATGAATTGCTTTTATAATTGTTTTTGCAACATTAGATTCAGTAGGCTCTGTGAGAAACATATAATTATTATCAACAAGAAACTTTTCATGGTCAGTTTCATTGCTCAACAAGACTTTTGTCCCAACTGATAGAGCCTCATACGAGGTAATGATAAAATCTGCCCAATCGACTGACACAAAAAGATCACTTGAAGAATAAAGGCTCATTAATTTATTCTCTTCCACAAATCCCAACCACATTATATTATCTGAGACTCCAATATTCTTAGCAAGAAGTTTAAGGTTGTCAACCTCGCTTCCCGTTCCTCCTATCATGAGAATGACATCATTTTGTTGTTCAAGTACAATTCGTAACGCCTTAATTAAAACATCAATTCTTTTATCATTTTCTATTCTTGCAATAGTAAAAATAGTGTATTTTTCATTATCAGAAGAACTACTAAATGATTGCTTATTTTCTATAACAGTGTGACTAATAGCACCTTTTATAACATGTGATTCTACACCGTACATTTCGTATTTCTCCTGCTTGGCATAATTTGACAAAACAAATACATTGCTAGATTTTTTTATAGCAAGTATATCTAAAATAGCACGTAGGTTAATTTTTATATGCTGCTGCAAGGATAACTTATTTAAAACCTCTAAAAAATTCTGTGCACCAAAATTATTATTTATATTTTTCTTAAATACTTTTCTTTGGAAAATACTATACTTTGTACACTCATTCATCGTCATAAAAGATGGGTGATGAATATGTAGAGAATACGCTGTGTTAGACAATAAAGAAGCTAAATATATATCCAAATGTCCTGAGGAACAAAGCACTAATGCGTTCTTATTTTGCTTTAAATAACGAGCTAAATTAATAATTCTTTGTAATTGAGAATTACCCCGAATAATAGTTATATTTTTACTGATATCAATATTAAAAGTGGCCTCTATTCTATATTCAAAAACAATCACATCAACCTGGTGTCCGTACCTCTCAAACCAATTTAGTTCTTCAATTAATAATTTTTCAGCACCGCCATGTTTAATTAGCGACTTATAGAACAATATTATTTTTTTCATGTAGTATTAATATATTACTTATAGTGTCACAAATGAAATCTATCTGATCATATGTAAGTGTCATGCCTGAAGGTAAATAAAGACCATATTTATAAGCATAATCAGTATTTTTATATACTTCTCCTAAAAATAATCCCAAATCATTAAAAGGCTTTTGTGCATGCATTCCTTTAAAAAAAGGTCGAGATTCAATTCCTTTTTCTTTCAAGTGTTTTGCCAGCATGTTGGCATCAATATTTAAATCAGGTGACACTTCAATACAGTACATCCAATATACGGTTTTAGCCCACTTTTTTTCAGACTGAAACCTAACGCCCGGTATATTTGAGATTTTTTCTTGGTAATAGCGACCCATTTTTCTTTTGAAGAGCACTATTTCATCAATCCTTTCCAATTGAGCAACACCCACTGCAGCTTGCAAATTTGTCATCCTGTAATTAAAGCCTAAATCTGTATGACTAAAGCGCATATCTTTATCAAAGCACAAATTTCTATACGATAATGCACGTTCAGCCATACGCTCATTATCTGTCAAAACCATGCCACCTTCACCTGTTGTAATCAGCTTATTAGCATAGAAAGAAAAAACAGAAATATGTCCAAGAGCCCCGCACTTTTTTTCTTTATATTCCGCCCCATGGGCTTCAGCAGAATCTTCTATCACAATTAAACCGTGTTTATCAGAAATCTCAAGTATTGGGTCCATATCCACAGGGTGGCCATAAATATGGACTGGCATAATAGCTTTTGTTTTATCTGTAATTTTAGACTCAACAAGATCTACATCAATTGCCCACATCTCAGGCTCTATATCAACAAGTACAGGCGTTGCTCCTACTCTTAAAATAGCAAGAACACAAGAAACAATTGTGAATGCAGGAACAATTACCTCGTCTCCTTGCTTTATATTTGCCGCATAGAGTGCAACTTCTAACGCTGCTGTGCCATTACAAACAGCTATACCATGCTTTCTTCCAATATAACTCGAAAATTCAGATTCAAATCTTTTAACAAAAGGACCCCCTGATGAGACCCATCCAGAGTCTATACATTCGTTAAGATATTTTTTCTCATTGCCAGAAAACTGTGGCTCATTCACATAAATCATATATTAATCCAAAAAGTATTTATCTCTATCATTCCCAAAATAAGGGCCCTGTTTAATCTCAAAATATCGAGTATTTTTGGCTATAGAGATTTTATGCCCCCCTTTATGTTGTAATAGGCACATATCACTCTTTAGAGTTACTGATGCAATTTCATTAGCACCTTCATCCAAAACGTTAATAAACATAGAGCCGTCAATTACAAAAATAAATTCTGCAGTATTTGTCAATTCTCTTGATAGCTTCTTATGAATATGAGGTCTTAACTCTTTTTCATCTGAAACTTGACCATACCCAAACTGAAAAGTAAAATGCTCGGGGGTAGGAAAACAACTCGAATTCATTTCTTTAATGTTGTAAATTTGGGCAATCAACTCTCCTTGATTATCAAATACATTTTTAACATCCAAATTTTTACCTAATTGGTCTTTAATTTCTTTTTTCATTTTTCATTTTGTAAAATTAAGCCTGTACTTTAACAAGCCTGTAAAAAACATTACTAAAAGATACACAATAAATATCATAATAATTTTTGAAACAACAAATACATAAGACCCTATAGTAACAATATTAATAACCAACATTAGGTACAAGATAAATGCACCAGCAGTAACACAAGCTATCTTTTTATCAAAAAATGAGAAAATAATCCCTTGAAAAACAGCTATTACAATGCCATAATACTTCAGTTGATAGAAGCTTTCCCCAATAACCGTTAAAGTAATTGACGTTTTATTGTCACTAGCCGCAAGAATCCCAAATTCATGGCCCAGACTGTTGCCATTAATACCTGCTACGGACTTTCCTTCCCACAACACTCTTGGTATGTTATTGGTGATATTCTGCAAATAGTCGAAATGATAAATGCTATTCTCTGATCCAATTTCTATAACTCTTTGAATCACTCCAATTAAATTCATTCTGTCTAGAATTATATCTCCAAGATGAAACGAAAAAGAATACTCGGTAAGGCGATTATTAATAATACTGGAATCAAGCACACCTATAAAGGTTTCAACTAAACCTAATGTATTATTTCTATATGCCATTAATACAGGAAATAAAACTACTATAAAAGGCGTCAGGATGACTAATAGCAACAAAAAGGAAAATTTATGCCTCTTTATAGTCTCGATATGAATAAAGCCCACAACAATAAGTAAAATTACCACTTCAAATCTTGACCCACTATTTAACGCTAAACTAATAGACAATGTCAAAAGTGAGAAATAAAGTATGAAAGCAATCAAATTTTTAGTGTTATGGTTCACAATATAGAATCCAATTAACGCCACAGATGAAACCCTAAGATAGGTTAATATAGTTGCGACCTCAGTGAATGGTGTACTAGTCCCGTGTTCTCCTGCAGTCTTACCCATATAACTCAAATAATAGCTAGCAACCAAACTTATAAACATAAACAATAGTGATGCCAATATCGCATGTCGAACACTTATTTTTGTAAAAATATCTATTGGACGGTTGAAGACATTTTTACAAAAAAAATGATAGGATATATAAAATACAGTGTTAAAAATAAAAACATAAACTAAAGCATGAATGTAATTGTAATCAAATCCTATTTCTACTAAAGAAAAATAATCAATATAAGAATGGAATAAAACTGGAAGCACGTACATTGTAATAGACATAATAAAATACAAGAACATTGCAAACGTTTTAGATGAACGATACAGCATGAGTAGTAAATATGTGTTTAGTGTCACCAAAATTCCGTGGTCTAAACCATTTATCAAGGTAATCGCTAAAACCGCAATCAACAGAAACAAAGAAAATTCTTTTGCGATAAAAAAATTCTGTCTTTTAGATAATTCTGACATATAACCTTAAAGAGATGAAAATAATATTCCAACACTATTTAAATAGCTTGTATTGGAATTAGTATAGTTCTCATATATTTGCAATGATTTTTCAGAGAACTCTGATAGTTTAATTTTATCTTTATAAAGGGATAAAATCCCCTTCTTTAGTTCGTCAGAACTTCTAATATTTACGATGTAGCCGTTTTCTCCATGAACCACAAATGTTGATGCTCCAACATTTTTTGTAACTATAACAGGTAGTGCATTTGCCATAGCCTCAAATACAACCATTCCAAACCCGTCATCTATCGAAGGTAAGCAAAATATATCGCATTCTTTATAAAAATCATTAATATCTTCAACGTAATCCACAAATTCGATATTCTTATTTCTTTTTATAATATTTTGAATTTCTTTTGATTGTATAAGTTCCGATTTGTTACCCTTAATTAATAATTTTCCACCATCTATACAGAGCCCATCCCAAGCTCTAAATATATATATATAGCCCTTTCTTAGCAAACCTCCGCCAACAACACCAACAGTAAACCCTGTATTGGTTTTTTTAGGGATTTTTTGAGGTACTGATGCATTTGCATCTAAAGGAATTATGTCAATTTTATCAAGGTCTACACCACGCCCCAAAAAGGTTTCATAAGTATACTTAGATGGAACAATAATTCTATTTGCTTCTCTGTACTCTAGTTTTGATCGATTAAGTGCTCTATTCCCTAAGCTATAAAATTTAACTCGAATCTCTTTAGATTCCTCTATCAATAAATCATTTTGATAGTTAACATGTGGGCAGGCTCGATCTAAGATGTACTTTCCACCTCTTTGCTTCACTGAAACTCCACTAAAATAACTATTACCCGCAAATCCATAAACAACATCGCAGTCTCTCATAATTTTTGATACCACCCAATCAAAAACAACAGAATCAAAATACTTGAACCCAGACCAAATAGGTTTATTAATTAACTTTCTAAATATTTGAAACATCATTGGAACGAATACAATATTTTTCAGAAGAGCCTTATCTTTAAATTTAAATTTAGGTGTAGAAGTATAAATTTTTACATCATGCCCCAGCCTAATTAAATTTCTAGCAAGAATTGGGGCATGAAATGTTCCTCCAACAACAATATTGATTTTCATAAGTTAATCAGGCTTATAATTATTCTTTGAAATCACTTTAGATATGAATTCCTTATACTTGATAATACTTTCTAAATTGTTAACTTTTTGATCGATATATTTAATAACATAAGAGGACACCTCTCTAAACTCGTCATCATCATATTCCAAAACTTCCCTAAGAGCGTCTGAAAATTTATCCAAACTACCAAGATCTATATCCCAGCCAGCATTATGACACTGAAGATCTCTCCAAGGAGTATTATTACTAATCACTGGGATCAACCCTGACGACATGGCCTCGACAATGACGTGTCCATAGTTTTCGCTCAATGTTGGCAACAATAACACATGGTACCCAGACATTACACGTCGCACATCCTTAGGGTAAACATGCCCTTTAAAGTTAATAGTTACATTATCATGTGTCTTTTTTGCGAGTGATATACATTGTTTCAAGTATTGAAAATCTTCCTCTGGCCCATAAATATCAAATAGGATACTTCCAACATGAATAGAGTTAACAATTTGAATTGCCTGCAATAGGTTTTTCTTTTTCGATATTCTAGACAAAAACACAATTCTTAAATAGCCCTTGATTTTTTTTTCAGGGTTTAATAAAAAAACCTTTTCTGAAGCCAAATTTGGAATACAGACAGAATTAAAATTGAGCAGCTTACTTATATCTTCAGATTCCATCTTATCAGTAGAATGGAAAACAGCGCCTTTATACAAGTTAATCAAACTACTCATATAAAGGAAAAGATTCTTTTTCTTATTCTTGAGGGATAAAGCTCCACTAGAAAGCTCACCCCTTGGGCTGAGAATAATTGGTAAATCAATCAAGCCAACCTTTTTCAGAATTAAAACACTAACACTATATGAAGAAAAGAAACTATTTATCCAAATTAAATCAACATCTTCACTCTTAATGTATTTTAGTATGCTGAATATATTTATTCTTCTTTCATAAATAACATTGTGGCAATTATATTTTGTTAGCCGACCAGAAACTATGCCTTTATATTGACTGTCATCAGCAAAATCCCTATCCTTAGTTAAAATAATCATTCTGCTAAAGTTTTGAATTTTTAATGATAAATTTTCAATTGATTTTATTGGACCCCCCCCTTTAAACCCAGGTAAAAAATAATCCGAAATTAACAATATATTAGGGCTAGCATCCTTGACGCCTAAAGTTACTTTATTTGTTATCATTTTCTAGTTTCAACACCTTAAGGTAGCTATCAACATTTTCCATCGTCAAAGTAACATAATTATTATGACTACTGTTCACTATATCATCAACAATGATGTCTCCTGATTGACTTGTATAATGGCGAGCATCCTGATAATTATTTAGATAATTACTGGTGATTTCATTTGGATAGTTGAAATACAGCACCTCCCCAAAAATAGAAACTGTCTCCCTTATCCATCTAGAATACTCATCAAATTTTAGGTCAAGTAATAATGCAAAATATGGATACGATTGAGGGCTTATAAACACAGTCATATCTTTATTCTTATTACTATCAACAAAGCCTTTCAATATTCTTTTATAATTTTCATCGTATTTATACCTATTTAATTCTTCAGCAGTCCTTTTTAGTCCATGTTCAATGTTGTACTTTACCTCATGCAAAGAGAGCTTATCATGACTTTTGACATTACTAAAATGTCTATAAAATTTAGTATTTCTGCCTAATAGCGATTGAATTGGCTGAATAATATTATCAACACTTGTTAAATATTTTATTAAGCTAAGCAAGTCATCTTTTATTGTAAGGTACTTCTCAATGTTTGACGCATTAATTCTCTTTACCTCGTTAACGTTGGATACAAAAAACTCTAAACCTAATATTACCGTTTCAATATCCGTTGAATTGTACTTTTCCAAGTAATTTAGCGCCGATTTATATTCGGCAGGAATCATTCCGTTTACGGCAAAATTGTATGCATTGCTAGGATAAAATCTTTTTTGATCTAGAAAGGTAGTAATACTCGAACCAAGAATAACTGTATCAAAATCATTGTTAAGCTTATTATTATAAATATAATTGGCTTTATACTTTCTTTCGTCAGGACTATGTTTTTCGAATTTGACCAAATTGTGGTTAAAATAATAATTATTATTCAAAATATAATTAGATGATGCTAATATAGCCATCAAAACTAAAGATAGAAGTAGAAACTTAACAACCCACCTATAATTACTCATACTAAAATTGAAAATATATAAATTCTGATTTATTGTTTAATGAAGCAATTGACACTATAAACAAAAATACTGTATAGAATAATGTTACATAATTTGGCTTAAAATGTTTTACCATTTGATTTGAATTTTGAAATACAAGCACTAGTATAAATCCCAATACTAGCCATAAACCAGTATCAACTCCACCTTGAATATTTTCTAGAAAATGGCCAAATTTTATATTATACGAACTTAAAAACGACAAGTCAAAAGGTAGAAAATTTGGCAACCTAATGTTATCAAGGCTAAACATACTTGTAATTACTTTAACTGCATCGTCCCACTCTTTCGCCCTAAAAAAAATCAAAGTTATATTTACAAAATTAAATGTAATAAACCACGCTAATATTATGTTAATCTTAATCTTTGTTTTTCTCCAATAATGATTAATAACTATTCCAATTCCATTCAAAGCACCAAATATAATAAACATCCAGGATGCACCGTGCCAAAGTCCAGCTATCAAAAAAGTAACCACAGTCATACCCATTACCAAATGAAAGGTTGGCTTTTTAAGTGACCTTATTAATGGAGTATATACATATGTAGTTATAAAATTTGTAAGCGTAATATGCCACCTTCTCCAAAAATCAATCATGCCTGTTGCTTTATATGGGCTATTAAAATTTTCAGGTAATTTAATATTAAAAAGAAGGGCGACACCTATAGCCATATCCATATACCCACTAAAATCAAAGTACAGTTGAAACGTATACGATAAAGAGGTTGCCCAAGCCTCAAATAAGTTAAGCGCATTTGATTCATCAAATCCAGATGTCGCCCATATTGAAAAACTATCGGCAATAACAACCTTCTTAAACAACCCTATTGAAAAAATAAACAAGCCTTTGGTTATATTACTATAGCTTCTAACCTTGTTTCTTATATTAGAAAATTGATACATCATCTCTTTATGATGAACTATCGGGCCAGCAATCAATTGAGGAAAAAATGTAACAAAGATTACATAATTCAAGAAGTTCCTTTCCTTTACAAGTCCTTCATAGCAATCTACAACATATGCAATTTGCTGAAGAGTAAAAAAACTAATTGCTAAAGGTAAGGCTAAATTCAAGAATTCTATATGAGAGTCAAAAATAAAATTAGTATTTTGAATGAAAAAATCCATGTATTTAAAATAACCTAATAGTCCAATATTGAATACTATTGCTACCTGTAATAAAAAAAAATTTGAAAAATTTTGTTTTTTATTTACGCTACTTTTATCCATTGAGCAGGAAATTGTGTAATTAAACAATATTGATACCAGGATAAGTGGCAAATAAACAACATTCCACCAACTATAAAAAAATAGACTAGAAACCACAAGCCAAGCTTTCGACGCAGTAACTAGTCTTTTATAATTCAGATAAAAATAAACAAAGAAAGTTACTGGCAAGAAAATAAAGATAAATATATAACTATTAAATAACATTAATAGACACTTCCGCCTGTAATTGGTATATTCACGCCATTAATATAATCAGATTCTTTCGATATCAACATCTTAATCACCGGAATTACATCATGGATCTTTGCATTTCTTTTTAAAGGATGATTGTATGCTGCAATTTCAACAAATTTTTCATTAATTTTATCTAAAAATTTTGTTTCAATCATAGAGGGTGAAACAGTATTGATTTGAATATTTTTATCTGAGTATTCACTCGACAAAGACCTGGCCAAGCCAAGCATTGCATATTTTCCAATGATATAATGTGACAATGCTTTCGGGGGGACTCCTAAAACATAACTAGACAGCATTAAAACGACCTTTCCTCGCCTTTCTTTTGCAAGTTTAGGCAGTAACTTATTTAGAATTAGAAAGGATGATTTTAAGCCAATATTAATATCTCTTTCATAATCATCCCATTTAACATCCTTAAATCTAATATTTTCCACCCTAGGAGCCGCTAAATGAATAATTTTACTTGGCAGCCCGTATTTTCCTTCAATTTCTTCTAACATTGACAAAACCTCGCTCTCAATGGCTAAATCTGCTTTTAGCATGACCATCTTGACATTTCCACTTTCCAATAAACGCTTCAACTCTCGATCAGAGTTGTTATAGTGCGCTAATACTAAACATTCTTTATCAAGTGATTTAATCAATCCTATTCCAATATCTGAAGAAGCTCCAATTATTAGTACAATATCTTTCATTCCAGTACCCCTGTTTTTATAATTGCACTCGAGACCTTCTTGCTATCTTGATTAATTATTTTTGCCTTTATCTCTATTTGCTTATACGCTTCACTGATATAAGAAATCTCCCCAGAAATTACTAAAGTATCATTCTCATACACAGGTAAAAAAAACTGAACGTCAATACCTTGCAGTATGCAGTACTTACCAGGAAGATAAACACCAACTAATGTTGAATAAAATGACGCAGTAAGCAATCCATAAACAACCCTATCCTCAAACCCTTTTTCTTTAGCATACTTGCTATTCAAGTGTAGGGGGTTTATATCATTTGAAATTTCTAAAAAATTAGCCATTTTAAATGGCTCAATAGTTGCCTTGAATTTCTCTTCCATTCCAACACTAAGATCATTAAACTTATACTGGTTCATTAGGTTAGTTAATCTTTTCATCCATCAAATCTATCATAGCGCCAACATCCTTCAATGTCATTAACTCGCCAAGTGCGAACCTAATGTTGAATTCTTTTTCTATTGCACTCACAAGATTAATATGATTTAATGAATCCCAATCCTCAATTTCATCTGAATTAGTTTCATTCATTATTTCTAGATTATCGTCATCGAATATATCTCTAAATATTTCCTGAACTCCTAAAAAAATCTCATCTCTAATCATTATTTATCCTTATAAATTTATTCTTGACATTGTATTGATTCACATTTAATAACCATGTGCTATTTTCACCATCTTTCTCGATTAAAGAAAACCCTAACTCTTTATATAAATCAGAAACAATATTGTTTTTTCTACTTTTAAAGTAATAACCAATTATTTCAACCACGTTTCTTTTTTTGCATATGTCAACCAACTCATCAAATATAGCGAATTCCATTTGCCTTTTAAGGACTCTACAACTCATAAAAAATAGATCAATATGAAGCGTATGCCCCTTAAGCCTTCCAACTATGCTCGAAATTAAACCATTATCCCCGTACTTATCAGAAAGTCTTCCATAAAGCTTTATATAATCATTGCACTCTTTAATACTCTTAATTTCATCAATTGTGTATCTTTTGGTTGTCAGATTGAACTGATTCGTTTTGTTGGTTAGCTGTGTAATTCTATCTAAATAAATCGAAGAAAATGGCTTAATCTCTGCCACCATATCAAGAGTATCTAAAAAATCATCGTAAGATTTGAATGTACTTTGCTCTTGAGATCTTTCTCTATTCCTCCTGTAATACAGCGTTCTGTTCATATCCTCCTGAGATAATGATACCTGCTCAAAATACCCATTTCTATCAAGATGCTCAACAAAGTGAATTACATCATCACCAACATTTGGAATTGATACGTCTGGTATCTGGGATGATACCAAGCCCCTTTCAGCCGGATTATCATCAATAAAAACCAAGCTATCTGTTCCAATATTAAGCTCTTTTGCAATATCCAGTATATTCTGGGACTTTAGATTCCAATTCGCTTTAAATGATGAGAAATCATCTAAATTTAATACACTATCGGGGTGCTTAAATCCTTCTTGTGCATTGTGAAGATCATTCTTAGAATTGACTGATAACGTGACACCCTTTTGCTTAAGCTCTTTAACGTATTTTTGAAATGCTGTAAATGATTCAGAGACAGCTGTTTCAGTCCCTATACATATATTATTCAGACCATCATCACCAATGACACCTCCCCAGCATGTATTATCAAGATCTAAAACCAAGCATTTTTTACTCTGGCCAAATATCGCATTCAATATCTTTTCAAGATTAAATACAAGCTCTGGAATTGATTCCATGCTTAGTGCATATTTTGCTTGATACCATAAGGATTTATCGAACCATACTCTTAAACCAATATACGAAGACAAATAATTTATATCATTAATATATAGATTATCAATTTCCCTTGAATATTTGGAAAACTCCGTGTTTATCATATTTATGAAATATGTTTTTCCGTGAATATCAGAGCAATCTAAATTTCCCAAAGCTCTATCCAATGGCAAATCAAAGTTGTTCTGAATAATGGCGCAATCATATCTACATAATGAATTCCATATATGTTTATATTTTTCCATTTCAGCACTAAATAAATTATTAACCTGGCTTTCAGAAAAGTCCATTTCTGGAAAATTTAAGATATTCACGCTTGTAGTATGAATATAAATTACATCTGGTTTAAATTCATCTAACTCTTTATTCTGAAATACCGAATCTTCATAGTATCGCCCGTATTCTGATTCATAAAAACTTGGCTTTATTCCTCGATTTAACAAGAAAATCTCTAAAATATTTTTTATTTCTGATGTTGTTGAACCTCCTAATATAGCTATATTTTTATCAATAAAATTAGAATTTTTCAATAATTCTTTTTTTATTGATTTCTTCTTTCTTAAGATTAAATTAACATCCAATGGATGGCTAAAAAATTTCATAACTCTACTTATCTATAATATGTTTAATTGACTACTTTTTATTTGCTCTTTAATACGTATTTAAAAGCTTTAAGAAGATTTTGAACATCTTTATCGTAATTCCAATTTTCGACAAATTTTAAGGACGCTTTTCCCATTCGCTCAAGCTCGCCTTTATTTGTGTTTAAAAAATTCAATTTATTGGCGATTTCGTCAATATCTCCAACTTCAACAATAAAGCCGTTAACGTTATTTTTAACTAGGTCGCTTGCCGTACCTATAACATCAGTAACGATAACTGGCAACTCAAAATTCATTGCTTCATTAATTACTTTGGGCGAGGGATCGTAATCAGAAATTACAACACATACATCTGCTATAGAGTAATATTTAGGAATTTCCAATTGACTTTTGAATCCAGTGAAAACAACTTTTATTCCTCTCTCTTTTGCTGAGTTTTCAACATCCCTTCTTTCAATACCGTCACCTACAAATAAAACCGTAATATTGGAATTATTGATTTTGCTTAAGGCGTTTAACAAGTCAAAAGGTCGTTTTCTCGAAGTAAGTCTTGCTGAAAACAACACAACCATATCCTTGTCATCAATACCATTATTTTTCTTTATATCTTTTGAATTATTGATATATTTTTTTCTCTCAGTCTGGAAAAATTTATTATCTACTGCGCAAGGAATAAAGAATAGTTTGTATTCCTCCACCCCGTAAAACTCAAGGTAATCTTTATTTCCGCTGCACGAATACATAACTGCATCGCATTTATCAAAAAAAAACTTTAAGACTTTTCTTTTCATCTGATTTCTGAAAAAATATTTTTCACTACCTTTTCTTAGAGTAGATTCACCTCTCCAAATTATCTTTGTATTTGTTAATTTTGCTGCAATTAAAGTAAACCATGCTGTAAGACTCTCATAACCATGTATCAATATAACATCATATTTTTGCTTATACAGTTCAAAAAAAATTCCTGGATTAATTCTTGACAATATCCCTTGCCTCGAATCACTTGAATAATTTTTCAAAAATTTATACCTATATCCTTCGAGTAAATCATTGCCGTAAGAAAATGAAGTATTAAACTCGGTATTTAGTGTATGTCTTAATGACAGGTCATCACCAAATAAAATTGTAACTGATAGGTTAACATTATTTTGTTGTATGTACTTTTCAAGTGTTTTAAAAATTGGTGTTTGGTACATGATAGGGTGCAATGCATAAATTGCTATCTTTATCTTTTTCACATTTCAAATCTATTTTTATTTTTAATAGCAGGATTACCTGATGCGTATGAGTTTTTTTCTATATCTGATAATACAATAGATCCAGCTGTTATAAAACTATTTTCCCCCAATGTTCCGGAAAAAACACTTACCCCTAGACCAAGCCAAACGCCATCTTCTATTACTATAGGCGACTCTATGCAAGATATAGGTGCACCTTTTATCATGGCATTTGCATAGGTGATTTTAGATTTATTTTTTTCATCAAATGGGTAATGTGAATGTGAATAAATCGAAACTCTAGCAGAAGTTGTAACTCTATCCATAATCTCAAGTCCGCCGTAACCTTGAAGGATATTAAAAGCGCCTATCTGCACTTCACTTCCTATCTTGAGTACACCTATCTCTCTATTAAAAGAGTGATTTATTTTCTTTTTAAGATCTCTATCTATAATTTGGTGCCATTTAGGGGCCGCTGTAATTATCGAATAGGGCATAAACCAAATATCGCTTCCGAATTCCATGTTCTCAGGGTTTTGAAAAATTACCCCTTCATCTATTTTTACATTACTGCCACAAGAGTGGAATCTATTCTTATAATAATGATAGCGAACTCTCTGCCCTAAACCCCCAGAAATATTTCTGATAAGGCTTTCCAAAAAACTAAGAGATATTTTTTTTACTTTACTCAGGTCTAGGAATTTTATTCTCATATTTTCTATACCATTCTATGGTTCTGTCAATCCCTTCATCCAAGCTTAACGTTTTGTAGTTATCAATTACACTCTTTACTTTCTCTATATCTAAGTATTGCTGTTCAATTTCTTTAAACAGATTACTCTTTTCAACTACCACATGTTCAATACTTGGATCTATTTTTTTACAGATTAACTTAATAATATCTTCTATTTTATGAATCTCACCAGATCCCAGATTATAAATATTAGACTTTGTTATATCTATTTTTTCCATTAATGCAATTAATGAATCTGCGGCATCGCTGACATATAAAAATTCTCTAATATATTTTGCAACTCCACTATAAAGAACAGGGCTTTCTTTATAGAATAATCGCATTATTGACCCTGGAATTAGTCTGGACATGTTCATATCCCCAGGACCATAAAGATTAGCAGCCCTGATAGTAAACACCGGTATTTCATAATTATTTGAATATGCTTCAGCAATTAAACCAGAGCACGCCTTAGATACTTCATAAACATTGGTAGGCTTAATCGCCTGTCCTTCTTTATATGGCAAGTCTTCAGGGTCAAATGATCCATATGACTTATCGCTTTCCATACACGCAATACCTTTAACGCCGCCAACTCTTCTAGCAGCCTCCAAAACATTCATAGTGCCAATAATATTCGTTTGAAAACACCCTACTGGATTTGTTGCACACTGTCTAACTATTGAATTTGCGGCACAATGAAATATATAATCAATTTCATAATTTGCAACAATTTCTTCCAATCTTGTCAAATCATTAATATCCGCCTGTGCTACAGTTATTTTTTCATATAGACCTGTAATTTTCCCATAATCTATTTTTTTATAATCATGCACTGACCCTATAACATTTGCACCTAAATTTGACAACTTTTCAGCAATATGTGGCGCTAAAAACCCTGATATCCCTGTAACCAAAACATTTTTTTTATTCCACGAAAATTCATTGCTCATGTTCATCTCCCTATCTATTGTGTTATTTTATTTAAAATTTCTTTAGCTCTATTCTCTAAAGAGTAATCACTCTTTAAACATCTCTCCCTACCATTACGTGCAATTTTTATTCTTTCATTTTTATTTTTATTTTCTAAAAAGTATTTTGTTTTTGCAATCAACTCATCAACACCCTCAAAATACTCTGCCTCAACACCTTCTAGGAACATTTTCTGATGCTCGTCGGTTCTTTCTGCAAGCATAAACCCTCCACAAGCAGGTATTTCAACGGTCCTAGCAGTTTGCAAATCTCTGTTAATTTTCCTTAAGAAGCAAAGTGATATCTTAGAGCAAGATAAGGCATTAGAATAACTATCGCCTCTTAATTCTTGATGATGGATTATTAGGTTTTGATGCATATATTGTGCAAATACTTTTCTCTCCCAGCCTACACCATATATGTTTATAACAATACCTGAAAGAGCCATGGCATTCATTAGCTTCAACCTATCTAATTCTGCCGATCCTATAAAAACAACATCATGTGAATAGTTTGTCTCATCACAGAGGTAGCATGGTTTATGCAGCAAAGACAAGAAACCATTATTTTGGAACAAAATTTTTTTTACTCCCAAACTTGGAAGTTCGTCATTATTACAATTGTACGATTTAGTTGTAACGACTAGATCATAAAATCTGATAGACTTTGCATAATAAATCGATCTATTATGCTTTGCAAACATATCATCTAGAGTCCAATTGATAAGCTTAAGATGTGGAAAATTTTTTCTAATTTTCTTAACAATTCTTGGCTTTAAAATGTTTCCTTTTACAATAAAAATGATATCCGGACTGAATTCGACACATGTGTTATAGACCCTGTTGTTAAAATTAGTTCTGTCAATAGGAAGCCCTAGTTTGGTAAAAATTTTATCTATAAAATTAGTCTTATTACTGTAATAATTATCAGACTTAAATTTCTCATATTCTGAAACTATTTCAAGATTTTTTATATTCTTAAATGCTTCGAGCATAAGATTTATCTTATTAGGAGCGCTAGATGAAACAAATAAAATTTTCATGATTTAATAATAATTATTAATGACTTATTTTCCTCTACATTTCTCATTTCTAAAGCGACTTTCTTCTTTTCCATTGCGCCACCTCCGTCTCAATGCAGTAATCAAGTTATCGATTAAAAATCGACTACTCTCATAATTACAATATTGATGTTAATTTTAAATAGCGCTATCACTATTTAAAATTAACATCTCACGCTCAGCCAATTTATAATCAGCCTCTATCATTTCTGACACTAAGCTCTGGAAGCTTATCTTGGGCTCCCACCCTAAAATATCTTTCGCTTTTGAAGCATCTCCTAATAGACTTTCCACCTCAGTAGGACGATAATATTCTGGATCCACTAAAATCCTCATGACTCCATCTGGATCATACCCTTTTTCATCTACACCTTTGCCCTTCCAAGTAATTTCAATGCCTAATTCTTTTGCGGCTAAATCGACAAAATCACGCACACTATGCTGCTCACCCATGGCTATACAAAAATCATCCGGCTTCTCTTGTTGCAACATAAGCCATTGCATTTCAATATAATCTCTAGCATGTCCCCAATCCCGTTTTGCATCAAGATTACCAAGGTAGAGGCGTTCTTGCAAACCGAGCTTAATACGAGTCAATGCTCTTGTTATTTTTCTAGTTACAAATGTCTCCCCACGTACCGGGCTTTCATGATTAAAAAGAATACCATTGCATGCATATATCCCATACGCTTCACGATAGTTTACCGTAATCCAATAAGCGTATAATTTTGCAACTGCATATGGACTACGCGGATAAAACGGTGTCGTTTCTTTTTGTGGAGACTCATAGATTAAACCGTACAATTCAGAAGTGCTAGCTTGATAAAAACGAGTTTTCTTTGTTAAGCCTAGTATACGTATTGCTTCTAAAATTCTCAGCGTACCTATTGCATCAGAGTCAGCCGTATATTCTGGCTCTTCAAATGAAACTGCGACATGAGATTGTGCTGCCAAATTGTACACTTCATCAGGTTTTACCTGCTGAAGAATTCTTAACAAACTTGAAGTGTCAGTCATATCTCCATAATGAAGGAATAGTTTTACATTTTTCTCATGAGGATCGTTATACAGATGATCTATCCTTTCAGTATTAAAACTTGAAGACCTTCTCCTTAAGCCATGAACTTCATACCCTTTTTCCAAAAGAAATTCTGCAAGATAAGCACCATCCTGCCCCGTTATCCCTGTAATAAATGCTTTTTTCATACTAAAACCATATGTTAATTATTATTAAATATATTAAGTTCAAGAAAATCATCGAGATCTTTTGGTGTTCCAAGCCCGTGCATTCCTTTTCCAATATAACCTATATCATATATACCAATATTTTTTTTATTATTAATCATTTCTAGATATACAGGAGCGACATAATATTCCCCATTTACTTTTTTACCTTTTTTTATCATCTGATTGGCAGATTGGCAGAAATCCGACCCTTTTTTAAAATTATATATACCAACTGTTGCAGTTGTTGAAATCACTTTTTTCTCTACAATATTCATTACATAATCTAGCTCATTCAATTCAACAAATGACCACTTATTATCATCAGCATACATTGTCATTATCAAGCCATCTAAATCAGGTTGAATAGATTTATTAAGATAGTCATTAATATCAATGTCAACCCATTGGTCAGAATTAGCTATCATGAGTTGATCTTTATTGTCTATATATTTTTCTGCCAAAAGAACAGTGCATGCAGCACCATCAGTCACTTCTTTAACAACTACAATTTCACAACCAGGCGACCATTTATTAAGTTTGTTTATCAAATTAAATTTTTCGATATGCTCCTCTAGGCAAAGAAATATAAACCGGTGTTCGCACCTTGGGCGAAGATTATCAATAACAAGTTTTATCATTGGAGTTTCGAATACTGGAATCATTGGCTTTGGAGTTTTGAATCCCGCCTCTAAGAATCTACTACCCCTGCCCGCCATAGGAATTACAATGTTAATCATCAAAAATTCCAAGATACTTATCATTGTTGGCGCCTGGATGCTTTACAACTACGGTCGTTACGTCTGTTATTGCTTTAAAATCAGTAGAAATACCAGGTCTAATTGTAATAATATCTCCAGTTTTATAAGTGCTTCCTTTCATCTTAACAATGCCTTCTACTATTAAAGTTACTTCGGTTGCTATTTTATGAAAATGCAACTCTTCATATTCGCCTTTCTTATATTTTTTTATTGCAACTTCAACATCATTTGTACTTAATACTGTAGGTTCAAAATTACCAATAAACCATCCCTTGGTCATATTGTCAATATGACTTATATCTACACTCACTTTATACCTCTTTCTAAAAACGTTTCATAATTTTTTATCATCTCCAGTGTCATTAATGAATGATACTGTTCAGATCCTATCATTATCGTTTTAATAACTTTTTGATCAAGTATCATTTCATTGAATACTGGGCATACGAAAAAACAACCATCCACATGTGCATCTTTCATGATCATACGCTCGACGTATTTAAAAAATAATTCAGCCTTTTTGTAATAGTAAAAACCTGCAGTCGCAGTATTGCTAATTGGTTTTTTTTCTGCTGATTCGGTCACTTGGTCATTATTATCTGTTCTCACATAAGACCACCTAGGATGTACTGACTGAAAAACAACTGTTCCTGCATCAATCCCTTTCTTGCTAAACACTTCAAGAAAACTCAAATAATCTGCATCCATGATTTGATCACCATTAATTAATAACAACGGCTTATTATCATCAACATATTCCACAGATAACATGGCAGTACATGCAGCACCAGAAGTCTCTCCATTAACTAATACCACCTTTGCTTTTGGCACTAATAAGCTAATAATGCTTGAAAGATGGAACTTTTGATCATCATCTCTTCTTATTAGGAATATCACTTTATCAGAGCAATCTATCAAAGGCTTTAAATTTTCAGCAACCCGGTCAATAATTATTCTACTTTGAATTTCAACAAGTGGCTTTGGATACTTTTGCCCCTTGTCCTTAAAAATCTCACTTGAACCGGCCAACAATATAGCTAAATTCATACATTACTCCCATTTCTTTCAGCCTTATTGATTGCATTATAAATATTGTCAATATTAACCTCATCAACTTCAGTAACAACTAATAAGTGCGCCCCAGAAGCACGTGCAGCCTTAATGCCATTTTCGTTATCTTCTACAATTAGGCACTCTTCTGGCTTTACCCCTAGTCTCTTCATCGCTTTTATGTACATATCTGGCTCAGGCTTAGGATTTTCAACATCTTGCGCACTAAATACAACATCCATATATTTCAAGAGTTCACTTTTTGACAACATTATACTAACACTGTCTCTGATAGAGTTGGAGGCACAACCAATTCCATACCCCTCCGATTTTAATTTTGAAAGTGCATATTCGTGATGAAAATTTGGCTTACAGTGGGCATAAACCTTCTCCATAGTATACTTCTGTTTCAATTCATTAATGAAATCATGCATCTGACGTGGGAGGCCCTGTTCTCTTGAAAGCATATCAAGCTTCATAATAGTTGGCAACCCATCATAAGTCACCAAATGATCATATCTTGTAACTCTATAGCCAAAATGGCCCAGTGCCTTATTAAGTGCCTCATAATGCCACTCTTTTGCATCAATCAGCACCCCATCCATATCAAAAATAATAGCTTTAATTTTGCTCATTAAAAAACTTCTCCGCTTTGTCAGGGTAATCAGTGCACATCATTATTTCACCTATAAGATTCATGGCTTTTAATTTTTTCCAGAAATTATGGTAATTTCGATTATGTAACTCAGGTGAAACTATACAAACCCCTTTGCCAGACTCAATATGGTAGTTTATAGTGCTCTCTATCACCCAATCTCCAAAAAACATATCTAACCATACTCCAAAAGACTTCTCATACAATAAAGGGCTTGTTTCGATATCGCTATGCCTTGTATATACATTTATATCTTTTCTTAAATATGAAATAGTGTCTGGTATTGACATATCGAAGACAAAATAATTCTCGATACCGTACTTCTTAATAAGAAGGCTTAAATCTTCTGACAGTCCATCAGATTTAACATTTAATGCTAACATTGAATTATAATCATTAGAGCTATAATAGTACAAAAGCTCTTCCAGATTACTTTCATTACCGGTTGGAATGTTGTGCGAAATTACAAGATCTCCATCACTATCCCTAATATCTGTCTCAATTCCATAACCTTTATTTAGGGCTTTTTCAAAACTCAGTATTGAGTTTTTTGTTATATTAGAGTCCCAATACCCTCTATGCGCTAATATCACCATTTAAATACACTTTTACTAATCATAGTCTTTTATATTCAGCCCCTTTAACTTTATTAAATTCCGATATGTAGACATTCCAATAAGGTATTTGCTGCTATTAATATATTCACGCTTTATGGCACTCATTTCGTTTAAAACACGGTTTGGCAAACTATATCTTTTTTCCAAAATTTTTTCTATAAATTGTAGTATCGAATTAATTGCAGCTTTTTTTAATTTGTAACTTAACCCTGCTTTAATTTTATCTTGATACCATTTTAATGTCTCTATTATATATTTTTCTGGACTGTATGCCTTAGGCGCCCTATAATATCCAAAATTTCTTGGACTATAAATACAATCACCATTATTTGATAACTCATACCATAATTCAACATCCTGATAAAAATCATACTTAGCGTCCCAGCCGCCTAACATGTCAAAAGACTTTTTTTTAATCGCTGTGCCAACTATACCAACTGAATTACCCAATAATAACAACTCTTTTTGATGATCCCCTTTCAACGAATATTGAAGGGGCCAACGTTTCTTTTTAATTTTAGTTGTATTTAAAAAATCAATACTAGTATTACTTCCATGTATTAAAACTGATTTACTTGATTTTAAGTTATCAATATTATTTAATACATTAGGATTCAAGATGTCATCACTATGTAAGTTTATAAAGTATTCACAATCATCGCTTTGGGAGTATGCTCTATTCCAATTATCGCTTTTACTGACATATGTAGCATTTTCAATAACTTTGACTTTTTTTGAACTTATTTCGGACAATAGTTGAATAGTATTATCTTGCGAACAATTGTCTGACACTACAATAGAATAATCTTTATAATTCTGATTTATAGCCGAAGTAATTGCGGCAACAATAGTTGATTCGGCGCAATAACTCGGCATAACAATGCAATATCTAGGCATATTTAAAATACAATAAATTTATTTTTTTGTAAGCACTAAGTACACTCTATGTGTGAGCAACTCTTTGTCAAGAACCCCTCTAAATCGATCAAGAAGCCTATTTCTTATACTGTTAATATCGTAATTATCAACTTCCACATCGTATACTTCTACACTAAAACCAGAGTCTTTAGCCCAATCTATATAATTCTGTGGCTGGAAGCGGTTTATAAAGCCCCTCCCTCCATACATAATATTCCACAACCAGTCGGGAATTGTCAAAAACCAAAGTGGATTATTAAAGCGACTCCATGTATGAGGATGAGTATCAATAACGTGAATAACGACACCATTTTTATCAAGCATATTATAGTTTTCTTGAAATACAGACTTGGGCTTAACAACATGCTCAAGAACGCCCCATGAATATATTAAATCCACAGACAAAGGCTTAACAAGCTTCTTAAAATCATTATTAAACAACCCTTGTGTACCGAAATATTTAACACTCCCATTAAGGCTTTGTGAGTTTCTTATTAACTCTTTCAAAGCCTCCTTCTTTTCTGGCTCTACAATTTCCACATATTTATCGTACAAGGTCATTGGATAGCCTGACCAAACTTGACTTGGAAAGACGTCTACGGCAATATATTCACTCCATCCGTTAAGAACTGTTGTAAAGCCATTTAATAATGTTCCGCCTGGACCCATTTCAACAAATCTATTTTTTTTAGGATCTAATGATAAATCTGAAATTATTTTTTGAACTAGTTTGTAATGCTTAAAACCTTTATCTTTTATATCTGTATCTATATTGCCTGCAACATTATTTATCCTGCTCCTTTTAAATAATCTTCTTATTTTCATTTTATAACCAATAATGTTTACAATGCATTCTCGAATTATGTATAGTAAAATTTTTATCTTTTCTTTCATATTCTATCGCCCTTATTAAAAATTTATTTTAAAGAAACTTTTGATATACTTTGACATAGTATCCTCAGTAAATTTAATTGATTGGATAATAACAAAAAAACCAACAATTAAATTGCCTATTGAAAGTGATATAGGGGCTGCTATTACACCCATGTCAGGTAATGCAAACCACATAATAATTAAACTAATGACACTTGAAATCAGATACAACACAACAATTTTAGCATGTTTATTTATCGCAACAATGGGGACGCTCCCTGCATACCACAGTAAATAGGTTAATGTCTCTATTAGAATAAATAAGAAAAGAGTATTATTATATTTAATTTCATTTAAAGTCCAATAATTAATAATATTTTCTCCAAATAGAATAAGAAAAGAAAGAGATAATATCGATAATTGGAATGATATTCCTAATAATTTTCTATTTAATACTCTAAGTATTGTTTTTTTATTCGAAGCGTATGCAGCTGTCATTTCAGGAAGAAAGATATTAATAAATATAGCAACAGCCTTAAGAGTCATCCTGGAAAGTGTTCTGTATACTGAAAACATTGCTACAGATGCCGGACCTAAAAACGATCCAATCATTAACAAAACTCCTTGATTTATCAACATATTTCCAGAAGAAAAACCGATAGAAGCCAAAGAAGGGTTTATAATTTTTTTTACAATGTGAAAATCAAACTTACCCCCAATTACAGTTATCCATGGGCTTTTGTTTCTTAAATAGAATAATAAATACACTAGACCTATAATTCTGATCACTACATAGATAGATATTAATACGACTGCACCACCTCCCAATGAAACAAAAAACAACCCAATCACCGACTCCATTAGTCTTGTAGTGTTTACAATAAAAGCATGTTCCGGGTAGTTCCCTTCACACCTATACGCGCCGCCTAGTAGAGAAGACTGCAATCCAAAAATAATGTAAACAGCAAAAAGAATAATGATAATTAGCAAATCATGTTCATTAATTTGATTAATATTAAATATAGTATTAATAGGTGCTAATGCCATAACTAAAATCAAAATAAAAGATGCAACAATAGACAGTAAAGTAACAACTCTCCATGACGACTGAAACAACAACAGAGCTTTTTTCCTCTTTTTCTTTGTTACATATATTGCCATCTTAGTTGCCATTGCATCACTTAAACCAAGATTGGTAAAGTTCAAATAAGCAGGAATAGCAGATATAATAAGCCATTCACCATATAAATCAACGCCCCAATATAAAATCAAGACAGGGATAGTGAAAACTTGTATAAAAAGATTAACAAAAAATCCAAAGCTATTAGCAGAAAACCCTTTTTTAAGGCGTTTTTTAATTGCTATTCCTGTTGTTTCCATTAATAAAAATCTCTATACCAAACCGCAAAATTCTCCACACCCTGTTTAACACTCATGCTCGGTTTGTAGCCAAACTCTTCAACCAAGTCGTCCACATCTGCATAAGTATCAGGCACGTCTCCAGGTTGGAGTGGTAGTAGTTCTTTTTCTGCAGTTTTACCGAGTGAGGTTTCCAATGCTTCGATGTAATCCATTAACTCTACTGGATTATTATTGCCGATATTATAAACTCTGTACGGAGCGCTAGAGGTGGCAGGATCTGGATTATTACTATCCCAGTTAGGGTTTATTGGTGCTGGTCTATCAAGCACTCTAATAATGCCTTCAACAATATCATCAATGTAGGTGAAGTCTCTTCTATGCTTACCGTAGTTAAACACTGTAATAGGCTCATCATTCATAATAGCTCTAGTAAACTTTTGCAGTGCCATGTCAGGTCTATCGTATGGGCCGTAAACAGTAAAGAATCTTAAGCCTGTAGTCGGTAGATCATAAAGGTGTGAGTAAGTATGTGCCATTAACTCATTAGCCTTCTTAGTGGCAGCATATAAGCTAACTGGATGATTAACGCCGTCATGCGTTGAGAATGGCTGCTTGGTATTAAGTCCGTAAGTAGAGCTTGATGAAGCATAAACAAGGTGTCCCACCTTGTTATGCCTGCAGCCTTCTAAGATGTGGGCAAAGCCTACTAGATTGGTATCAATATAGGCTAGAGGATTTTCAATAGAATATCTAACACCTGCTTGCGCTGCTAGATTAACCACTCCCTCGAATTGATGATCTTTAAACAGCTTGGCCATAGCTTCGCGATCTTCAAGATTCATTCTAATGTGAGTATAGTTTGGATGATCAGCATGTCTTGCTAGACGCGCTTCTTTTAAAGCAGGATCGTAATAGTCATTATGATTATCAATACCAACCACCTCATCACCTCTATCTAATAGCCTGATTGAGAGTGCTGAACCGATAAAACCTGCTGATCCTGTTACTAATACTTTCATATAATAATTCTTATTTTTAATGTGTTGTTTTGTTGTTTACTTAACTAGTCT
>Ga0233442_1000545_pt1 | contig 36370 bp, 32 predicted proteins | sample SI_123_September_3_FD_182789 | JGI IMG/M metagenome (GOLD analysis project Ga0233442, IMG submission 182789) | Seawater microbial communities from Saanich Inlet, British Columbia, Canada - SI_123_September2016_150_MG | ecosystem: Environmental > Aquatic > Marine > Inlet | place: Canada: British... | reverse complement strand
ACAGTACGATAGATACTTTCTGTTGAAAATGCCTTTTTTACACAAAAAACCTGTCAAGAACTTTTTTAGTTATTTTTAGCTGTTTATCTAAAAAATTAGGCTTTCCCTGTAATTTATACCGGATACGACATTTTCTTCACTAACAATGCCTACATCAAGTATAACAGTTGATCTTAAAAAACAATTTTCTTTAGCAAAACATGCGACGACTTTTTGAGCCCAACCTTCGACCTACTTTGACGACATATCTCTGATTATATCTCGAACAACGTCACCCTATCGGTGAGAACGATAACTTAGTGAAAGACAATCTTTTCAACAATATACGCTTATAGCTACGTTCAATTGATGTGTTTGGATTAATCTAATTGAGCGCAAGAAAACCATAATCAATCCTGTAAAAATAACGTTAAGTTCTACCATATTTATCCTCAAAGCGAACAATATCATCTTCGCCAAGGTAACTGCCTGTCTGCACTTCAATAATTTCCAAAGGAATCACCCCCGGATTTTCCAGGCTATGTATTACACCTAAAGGAATATAGGTAGATTCATTTTCCGAAAGCAGCATAGTTTCATCCCCCTTAATGACGACGGCCGATCCCTTGACTATAACCCAGTGCTCTGAACGATGGTGATGTTTTTGTACCGATAATTTAGCGCCTGGATTGACCACTATGCGCTTGGTAGTATGCCGGTCACCATTATCCACCGAATCATAGTACCCCCAAGGGCGATAAACTTTACGATGCAAATCAGCTTCGGCACGTTGATCATTTTTTAATACGGCAACAATTTTTTTAACTTCCTGCACTCTATCTTTAGGAGCGATCATCACAGCATCATCGGTTTCAATAATGATCATATCCTGAACACCCACTGCTGCCACGAGTTTGTTGCCTGAATGTATAAAGGAGTTTTTAGTATCTATCGCTACCACATCTCCTGTCAAGGCATTGCCGAAGGAATCCTTTTCTCTCACTTCCCACAGTGCAGACCATGAACCTACATCACTCCAGTCAGCATCCAGGGGGATGACTACCGCTTTATCTGTCTTTTCCATCACCGCATAGTCTATCGAGTCTGATGGACATTGACTGAACGCATCTTTATTCAAACGCACAAAATCAACATCAGACTGAGCCCCGGCAAAAGACAAGCGACAAGCTTCCAGAATTTCAGGCGAGAATTTTTCCAGTTCCTCCAGGTAACGCCCTGCTTTAAAAGCAAACATACCACTATTCCAGTAATATTCCCCGCTGCTTACATAGGCTTCGGCAACCTCGACATCTGGTTTTTCAACAAATTCAGCTACTTTAAAAGCATGGTCAATTTTTTCACTGGAGCGTTTAATATATCCATAGCCTGTTTCAGCAGCGGTTGGCACAATACCGAAGGTTACCAGATAGTCCTGCTCTGCCAATTGCCCCGCATTAACAACAGCGCGCTGAAAAGCCGGAATATTTTCTATTACATGATCAGCTGGCAGTACCAGCAAAATATCATCGAGGTTCTTAGCTGCTAATGCCGCCAGCGCGACTGCAGGTGCGGTGTTTTTCCCCACAGGTTCTAAAATAATTACTTCCGCCTGTGCATTAATTTCTCGTAATTGCTCAGCCATCATAAAACGATGATCTTCATTACAAATAGCGATAGGTGCTTGCAGGCGTTCTAAACCAGCCAAACGGAGAACTGTCTCCTGAACCATAGTACTTTCTGAAACCAGAGGCAAAAACTGCTTCGGGTATATACCTCGAGACAAAGGCCATAAACGGGTTCCAGATCCACCAGAAAGTATTACAGGTATCATGATATTCCTTGATTTATATTCAATAGTTTATGTTTAACAAGCACTAAATATGCGCTATTATCCTGAGTACAACGCTAGGTTATATTTAGTAACGAACCTTTTATAACTTTGAACGAGTTTATTATAAACATGTCAGTTAATGATGTCCTTCAATCTCGTATTTTGCAAATAAGGTATACAGAGTAAGTCTTGTTACACCGAGTCACTTGGCTGCTTGTGAATTATTATCTGCGCAAACCAGGGCTCTTTTAATTGCAATGGTCTCGGCTTTACTCTTACCTGTTTTAGGTTCAATTGCATAGCCGCATCTTCAGCATTAAATTCTGCCTGCATTGCTAGATCATGCAAACCTACATCGACATCATCTGTCATAACTACAACGCGCTTAATCTTATTTTCCAGCTGGCAAATATTCCCAGGCCACTGAAAAAATCCTCTATTGCCATTTTCGCTTCTGCAGTAAGGCCTTTGATAGGCTTATTTTCCAGTTTTGCAAATGGTTAGCAATACTTTTGCGATAACGATAGCATCATCAACACGTTCTCTTAGAGGCGGAATATCGATCACCATTTCACTGACACGATAATACAAGTCCTCTCTAAAATCACCTGTATCTATTAGTGCCTTTATGTTAAGCCAACTGAGCCAATTTGAAAATTATTTCACTCGATTGGGTGTGATATTTTTTTAAAAAAACGGCTTTTTCGTTCAAACACTAATTAGGAAATAATCTCAGTTCAATTTCGACTGAATCAAGATATCTGATATTGAGTGACCTCATCAACAGCATTAATACAATAAACCCATTTTTTACCATCTTGATCGTCTGAGTGAGCCATATCTACCCTTATGTAATCTGGCTTTCCGGCTGAGATAGGTTTGCACCTGTCACCAATGGCAACTTTTTTGGATTTGTTTTTTTTCAAAGTATCTTCGCTGGTTTTGATACCCTATTGAGCCTCGCAAATGATAGAGGTGTGACACTGAAATATGGCCAATATTTTTATACTGAACTTCATTAAATATTTAATAGGCGCGCTCACAGAGATTTTTAACAACAGCACCGCTAGGCGTGTCGTAACACTCGTCCATTTCAGCCAGCAAAGCAATGCCAGTCGCTGTATAGGTTTGTTTGAAGTCAGATGGCTTGCTAGTGGCACGTAGTTACGCGACACCTGTATTTAGGACTGCTGAATAAGACAGGGGAACTGCTGTCGTGAGTATCCTGTTACTAGTAATAGAAAACGTATGCCGATACCCTTTTGTCGTTTTGTTAACGCCCTGTAGTGAAACTATTTTAAGCTCGACTGGAAAATCATAACGTGATTTTTTTGTGACCCGGAACACTAAAAGAAAACGCTTGTGTACCGCCCAGGAATGCTTGTAATTCTTCAGTATTTTTTAATGCTTTAAGATTGATGATCGATTTCATTGCTATATCATGAACAGGTTGAATGAATTTTTCAGCTAAGGCTCAGACTTGACACCTGCTAGCAAGCCTTCAATCAGGTGTGATGTTGGAATCTCCCTATCGCAAAGAGATTCCAGGACGACATTCTTACCTATAAATACTAGCTAATTAAGGTTTTTCTAAACGCAAAACACCCAATGCCACGCCTAAATCATAACCATTTCCTTTTCCGGAAAACGTTATGGTTTGAAAGCCCTTTGGTGCCCAGCGCCCTTCCACAGATTTAATAAACCCGGCATCGCCATCCATCATAAAAGAGCTACCATAAATATCATCTATTTTTGTGACTCCGCGAATCTTTCCTTTGCCATCAGTTACTTCATACGCGCCAAAGGTAACTCCCCCCCCCTGCAGGCTTATTTTTACTTTTGCACTTTTGCCACTAGGGCAAGTGACAGTCCCTGTTCCGTTGAAAGTCTTATAAAAAGCTGCCCAGCCTTTCATGGTATATTTCAGGTTACAATCTTCAGCTTGTGCAGCAGAAAATGACATAAAGAAAAGTGAACTAACAGCCAAGCCTAAAATTTTTGTGCGCATAAATATTCCCTTGAAATGTTAAACCTCGATTATACCTAAGGTTTAATCGTTAAGCCACTAAAGGTAAAGCCCAGATTATAACCACCACCAACTCCAGCCCCACCGCCTGCGATATCTCCTTTAAACAAGCTACGCGCCTCTGCTGAGCGAGCAAAACCAGCATGTACGCCTATGGAGAAATAGGTGCCATAGATGTCCTTGATACTCTTGATCCCGGTAAATTTACCTTTGGCATCTTGTATATCGATCACACCTAAAGTTAATCCTCCACCATGTACCGTTAATTTTACCCCGGCACTCTGTCCATTCGTGCAACTAACAATCCCAGTCCCTTTATAGCCTTGGTAAATAAAAGACCAGCCTGTTAAATTATATTTTATGGAGCAACTTTCATTTTCAGCCCAGGATGATATCGGCATCAATAGCAATAAACTGACTAATACCCTTAAAATCGTGTGTTTCATTATATTTTATACTTTCCGCAAAGAGATCGATTATACAGAGATTATAGATATCCACTATAAATTCTAGAGGGACACGAAATTTCCATGAGATATTTCTTTAATCAACTGTGCAAGAAAAGGCAGTTTGAATTCCCCGCTGACTCTGTCTCGAATATAATTATAAGTTCTCACCTTCAGTTTTTTAGCTGCTTGACTGATCGTCCTGAAGGTGCCTTTTATTTTAGTGCCATTTTCTAACATGGTATGCAAGCTCATATCGCGTGCTCTAGCCTGAACACGTGCTGATAATTCAGAGGCATTATTATGTAAAGGCAACTTTGGATATTTCAGAACAAGAAGTAATTATTTTCTTTTGGCATAGGCTTTAGCAATGCGCTCATCCGACTGCTGATAGCCCATCTGGGTTGAAAATAACGTATCCGCTGAAAGTCCTGGAAACGGAGCTTAAGCAAAGTGAAAATTTTTAGTCTCTGATAGTGATAGGGCCAGGTGTTTTCTCGAAGCGTCTTTTTGCGTAGAGAAAATACAAGGCATGCCGATATCGCGTCAAACCATTTGAGGCCACTAAATAAAAACCCCTCTAGGATTTTTATTTAGTGGCCGCAGGGCGAATCAGGGCATCCTAGATTTTAATCAGTCCCGTTAAGCTTTTGCCGCGTTGTGGGCTTGGATGCCCAAAATGAGCTTTCGCAAAAGTAGGCGCTCCCCCGCCTATAGACTCCATCTTTAAGTTGTTAATTCTCTTCCCTGAAGGCTTCATTTTCACTATACCGTTGATCAATAAAATTGAACAGGCTATAGAAAATATCTTTTGTCTTGGGATCGGACAGGTGGACTGCTTCACCTTATAACTCAATAAGCGTTTCCTGAATATCATTTCTGTTCAACCATCCCAATCCCATTAGTCTATATAAGATAGAGCTATTTTATCATGGCATTTTTGATGCGAATTTTGCCCTCACATTGAGTCATATGCCATTTTATTTTGTATTCGACGACTGTCTGTCTGTTACTTGAGAAAAAGCTCATATCGCATCAGAGAGGACTAAGAAAAGGCCGAAATAGTACGATAGATGCTCCCTGCAAAAAATGCCTTTTTTAAACAAAATCTGTCAAGAACTTTTGGGGGGGGGGTTATGGCTGCCTATCTAAAAAATTAGGCTCCCCCTGTGATTTATACCAGATATGCTTAGAGTACTCAGGAAGAACAAAAGAATTTGTGACTAAGGAGATGTGAATGACTATTCCTGCCCAGAAAGAAGAGCAGGAATAGTTTGTACCAATGTGTTTTAGCAGGTGTCACTCATCACTGGGCTGTATGACAGTCGGAGTATAAAGCCTGCTGGCTTAGTTGAATTTAATATCAATACGCCGATTTTTCTGACGACCCGATGCAGAGCTATTTGATGCAACTGGCTGGCTTTGACCATAGCCAATCGCAGTAATACGGTCGGCAGCAACACCTTTGCTAATTAGCACTCCACGAATAAAATCAGCTCGTTGCTGTGATAATTTTTTGTTAAGCTCGGCAGTACCGGTGTTATCAGTATGTCCTTCCAATGTCACTTTTTTATCAGGATACTTGCCCATATAATTCGCTAGCAAATCAATTCCCATTGATGCGCCTGGCACTAAATCGACTTTACCTGTTACAAATTCAATATTTCCGAAAGCCAATATAATTTCACGCTCTGCTTCGGATAATTGCAATTTCAACAATTTATCCTGAGCGGTATCTTTCTTCAAGTTAAGAGAATCTGAAATCAGCTGCTCTTTTTTGCTCATCAAATCTGTGCCATTCTGACTTGCCTGTCCTGCTACAGCAATACTTGCTGCAGTCTTCACTTGAACATCAGCAATATAGGCTAAAGACGTTTTGTCTTCTACCGACTCAGCGGCTGCCGCATCCAATAGCGTTTTATTAGCTGTCTTTAATTCATCTGATGCATATCGCTGGATTGCTGGATTGCTAGCCGCAGCTTTATAAGCTTGTTGAGCATCTAGTAAAGATTTTGGTGATTGTATTTCCGCACAGCCTACAGCCAATGTTGCGATTACAGCAGAGATAAGCAGTTTTTTTACTGTCAATGTATTCATAAATATATCCAAAAAATATTAGTTGGTGAGTTACAACATTATTTAAGCTGTGATTTCAACATTTTATAACTTTGCTGCATTTGCTTTTCAGATGCCTGGGCCTTACCTGCTTCTGATTTCGCTTGTGCAAGGTTACCCTCTGCAGTAGATTCTTTAGCTAAGCGTAAAGCACTTTCATTATTTCCTTCTTTCATTTCCGTTTTTGCTTGCTGTAACTTATTTTTCGATCTTTCCAGCTCCACTGCGGCATATTCATTAGCACCAACATTGCGCGCTGATTGAAGTGTTGCTTCTGCGTAGGCTATATCTGCTTTTGGCGCAGCAATGCCACACCCGATTAAAATTGAAACAGCAGCACCTAAAGCAGTTGCTTTAATTAATAATGCAGTATTTTTTTTTGTAAACATGAACTCATTCTCCATTTGAATTAATGAAATAGTATGCTAATAAGATTTCGCTCAACAATTTTATATGAGTTCAGCCTAATCACAAAATATTTTCCTAGCATTTTTAAGTTTTAAGCAGACTTAAAGTTAATTTGAAAAGTTCCCCATCAGCATTTCTCTGCGTAAATTAATTAATAATTGTTCACCAGTCGTCTCCGGCGAAACAAACAAACGATTAAAATCAGCTTCTGTCAATGCGTAAAAACGCTGCTTATCCTCTTCTTTAAGAGCCAGAAGCTCTGCCAATCCAGTCAATTTTTTGCCATTACCGACCGCCATATCAGAGCGCATCTCACTAAAATTGTTAGTAATAAAGTCTTGCACCTGAACTTCCTGTGCTTGCTTTACCTCTTCAGAGCTATCAGAAACCGGATGAATAACCGCGCAGGATGTAAGCCAGAACACAGCAAAAATTACTGTTTGCAAACTATAAAAACGCCTGTTAAACATATTCCGCATCTATTTTTTAATTTTTAATGCCTGTTCCCTTAGCCAGTAAAAATAGGCAAAAAACAATTAATATCAGAATAAAACTGACTATGATCAACATGGCAGTCATGACATTAATATCTGAAACACCAATTAAGCCATAACGAAAGGTATTAATCATGTACAGGATAGGATTACCCAAAGCGATTTTCTGCCAGATTTCAGGCAGCATAGAGACGGAATAAAACACCCCTCCCAAATAACTAAGCGGCGTTAAAATAAAATTGGGAATAATAGAAATATCATCAAAACTATCGGCAAAAACAGCATTGACAAAACCGGCTAAGGAAAACAGGGTCGCGGTTAACACAAAGACACTCACCGTAATCCACCAGTTAGTGACCGATATTTCAGTAAACATCATAGAAATACCTGCAACCACACAGCCAACCAATATCCCGCGCACCACCCCACCGCCAATATAGCCTGCCAAAATAATCCAATTGGGTACCGGAGCGACTAGTAGTTCTTCGATATGACGCTGAAATTTAGTGGAATAAAAAGAAGACACTACATTGGAATAGGAGTGGCTGATGACCGACATTAAAATCACCCCTGGCACGATATAATCCATATAGCTTACGCCATTAATATGACCGATTCGCTCACCAATCAGCTTGCCAAAAATCAGAAAATATAATGAAGTCGTGATCGCCGGCGGCAATAAGGTTTGCGGCCAGATGCGGGTAAAACGACGAATTTCTTTAAAGAAAATCGTTCTAAAAGCTATCGAATTATTCATGAAATAAGCGTTTCACCCTTAGCTAATTTCGGCAGACGGCCTTCCAGCCCCATCGCTCCACGCATCACTTTATTTTTCAGCGGAGTGATACGTTCTGCCAGACCCAGTCCTAAATTCCTGAAAAACCTGACCGGCATCACTGAATTACTAAAGGTACGATAGAACAGATCCATCACTGTCATCATTTTTAGATTCTCATTGCGGCGTAAGCGCTCGTATCGTTTGAGCACCTCAAGGTCAGCTATATTCTTGCCTTTATTACTGGCGTCAATTAATACCTCTGCCAGCATAGCCGCATCTAACAAACCTATATTGACACCCTGCCCTGCCAGCGGGTTAATCATATGTGCAGCATCGCCTACTAACGCGACTCCTTGTTTCACATATTCCTGAGCGTGCTGGCGTTTTAAAGGAAAGCTTGCGACACCCAGAATTGTATTAATCTTACCCAGGCAATTAGGGAAAGTTTCTGTTAACTCAACGAGCAATTCTGGCGCGGATAAAGCCTTTAAACGCCTCACTTCATCGGGTGTGTTATACCAGACGATAGAGCCATAATTCCCGGTAAGAGGTAAAAAAGCCTGCGGCCCGGTCGGCACAAAGCGCTGCCAGGTAATATCCTGTTGCCCGTAGTCAGTTTCCACATAAATAACCATAGCATGCTGCTGATAATCCCAGCTGGTGACCCCTAGCCCCACAACGTGCCTCAAGCGCGACTGCCCACCGTCCGCACCAACTACGACTTTAGCTGACAGGACCGCCCCATCTTCAAGCTCTACGCTGGCTTTGCCAGCAACATAATTTATTTGTTTTATAGTGGCGGGGCAGAGAAACTCAACATTGGAAAACGCCTCTGCTCTATGCAATAAAGCCAGCTGAGTAACCCGATTTTCTACGACATATCCCAGTGCATCATAGTCGATTGTATCGCTATTAAACTCGGTATCGCCAGCTGTTTCCCAAACCCGCATCCGTTTAAAAGGACAGACACGCGCAGCTAGCACCGCATCCCACGCACCTACTGTTTGCAGAATTTGCTGTGAGGCAATACTTAAAGCAGAAACGCGCAAGTCATGCGCTTGCTCCGGCGAAAATTCTTCTGGCATGCTTTGCTCAATCAGGGCAACTCTTAGATCACTATCGCCCAGTGCACAGGCAACTGTAGCGCCGACCATACCCCCGCCAACAATTAAAACATCATATTCTTCATTCATGCCATCTTTCCAGTAAACAAACTAAGCGAATAATTATAACACTGGGAGCGATTATCTCGGTATGACGCAGAACAAATCCTAAGAAAGTTCCTACAAGCATGCTCTCTTGTTGCCTGGCGTAAAAACATTTTACCCACGTTACAAACTCACCCCAACTTTATAGGCTGTGGGATCAGGCACACCGGCTTCGGCGAACCCTTCTTGTCTTAAGCGGCAGGCATCACATTCACCACAGGCCAAACCTTCTGGACTAGCGACATAGCAGGAAACTGTCCGGGCATAATCTACCTGCAACCGGGTGCCCTGCAGAATGATTTCACCCTTACTCATATCAATAAGGGGCGCATGTATATTGATTTTATGTCCTTCCACTCCTGCTTTGGTAGCGACATTTGCCAGCGCCTGAAAAGCTTCAATAAATTGCGGACGACAATCAGGATAGCCTGAATAATCCACCGCATTGACCCCAATAAAAATATCATGCGCATCTAGAACCTCCGCCCAACCCAAGGCAAACGAAAGAAATACGGTATTTCTGGCAGGCACATAAGTCACCGGAATTCCATCCTGATGTGTTACAGGTACCTGTATCGCTTCGTCTGTTAAAGCAGAGCCACCAATTTCACCTAGTCCCAGCTTGATAACCTTATGCTCAGCGACCTGATAATCCCGGGCAATTTGTCTGGCTGAAATAAGTTCCGCATTATGCTTTTGCCCATAATCAAAGCTTAAGGCATAGATCATATAACCTTGCTGTTTTGCCAGCGCTAGAACAGTGACCGAATCCAGCCCACCTGATAATAAAATAATTGCTTTTTTTGTCATTTTACTTAAATCGTTTATTTATTGCGTACGCGTTACTGACTATTATACTGAGTAAAATAATCAATGGAATAACGCTGACTTGTGTGACTAGGTAGCGCACTCGGAATAAACCAAACTGAAAGCGGGGGCTTCAGCTCTGCATTACAGCTTGCGGGGTTTAAGACCCCGTCTCCAAGTTTCCTAAGTTTTTACATATGCGTTACTCAGTAAAGTTATAATAATCGCTGATCTCAACACTATAGATGACAACTCGCTATGCAAGAAAAAGATGTTTTACGCCGTTTTTTATTTGATGGACTGGCTGTTCGCGGTGAATGGTTAAATATTACCGCTAGCTGGCAGGCGGCAAAACAACATCACCCATACCCGGAAGCAGTCATGCAATTACTCGGTGAAGCCCTGGCTGCTGCCACATTACTATCCGCTATAATAAAATTTGATGGCAATTTAATTCTCCAGGCACAAGGTAACGGCAGCCTAAAGTCTCTGGTTGCACAAAGCACGAACAAGCTTGAAATACGTGGTTGGGCGCGCTGCGATGATGCTGTTACTGGCAAGAGCCTGGCTGAATTACTAGGTTCCGGACGGCTCGCATTAACCATAGAACCGGCCATTGGCAAACCTTACCAGGGCATCGTACCCTTAACAGGATCCAATCTTTCTCAGGCAGTAGAAACCTACTTTTCGCAGTCGGAACAACTAAAAACACGGCTGTGGATATTTGCCAATCAGACTCAGGCGACTGCTTTATTTATCCAGGAACTACCTGCACAGAAAAATGAAAAAACCCGGGAGGATTGGCAACGCATTGAAGCATTAGCAAACACCATTAGCGAGCAGGAACTGCTATCACTTTCCTGCGAAGAAGTTTTACATCGTTTATTTAATGAAGAACAAGTGCGCTTGTTTAGCGCCGAACCGATTAGCTTTAAATGTCGCTGCTCGGCCGAAAAGGTCGCCACGACTTTAGTATCGCTTGGCCGCGAAACCGTTGATAAAATCCTCGCCGAGCAAGGTGAGATTATTGCAGATTGTGAATTTTGTAGTAGCAAATATCATTTTGATAAAATCGATATAGCCCGCGTATTTTCCAAAGCCTTAGTACACGCAGACAGTAAAACCCAGCATTAATTACAGTGGACCCCATTGTCAAGACCATATTCTCCAAATAATAAGGAGAAATATCTAACATTCTCATAAAAAAATACTTCATTTGGTGTTTGATATCCTAGGCTTTGATGCAAGCGCATCATGATTATAAAACTCGAAATACCATGTTAATCCAGATCGTAACTAAATTACTGTCTGGTAGTCATTCATCTAAATATTCTCATATTTTACGGTTCACCATAAACGCTCTACAAAAATATTGTCTAAAGCGCAACCACGCCCATCCTGTCATGGTTTAATAAAGCAAGACACATTTAAAGGCTGATTTATTAAGTCATTAGAGGTGAATATAAGTATCGAAAACAAATAGCCAACACCTAGATACGCACTAGAACTTAAACAGGATGCGGCAAAATGAGTGCTTAAAAATAGATATACGCGACAACGAGTCGCAGATCATTTAGGGATTTCATTAATCGCTATTAGTCGCTGGGTTAAGGCTGAGAAAGGCCCTGAAGAGAAAACAATTAAAAATTATTCTGCATTAAATCTAAGTGCGCATGATGAATTAACGCACTTACGCAAAGAAAACGAACCATTGCGTAGGGAGCGCGAGCTATTAAAAAAGGCCGCAGTCTTCTTTGTGCAAGAAGCCGAATAAAAGTCGCATTTATTCGTGAGCAACAGAAGGCATACCCTGTGACCGTACTATGTTGCGCTATGAGAGTCAGTACCCGTGCTTATGATGCTTGGACAAATAATCCTGACAGGCAGAATACAACCAAAGAAGAAACTAAACTTAAAGATAAAGTTGAGCAGATTTTTTATGCAAATAAACAAGTGTATGGAAGTCGTCGCATGGCAGATGCACTCAGTAAAATAGGCATTAAGACAAGCCGTTATCAAGTAACGCGATTGATGGCAGAGCTTGGATTAAAGGTACGTCACCCCAAGAAATATAAAGTGACGACTGACAGCGATCCCAATGACGCGACCTTGCCAAACAAACTTGACCGTCAGTTGACAGGTAAAGCGTCAAATAAAGTGTAGACTACCGGTATTACCTACGTTGGGATACTTAAAGGCTGGTTTTATGTCGCTGTCGTTATCGACTTTTTTTCAGGCCAAGTGGTGGGTGGGGCGATTAATGATCATATGCATACCTCGCTATACTTAGATGCAATACATATTACTTTTTGGTGCAGAAACCCCAAGCCTGGACATTGAGATCAATGATCGTGGCAGCCAATATGTGAGTAAAGAGTACCGCAATCATCTGGATATCATGCAAATTCAGTAAAGCTGAGTATGATTGATTACCTAGCTTTTTATAATGGTAAGCGAACGCACTCTAAATTGGGCTATCAATCACCTTGAGAGTTTGGGCGTGACTTGGATAGAAAAACAGTCTAAGAATGCGGCCTGTTTTACTTGACCATTACACAAAAAGATGACTTGATGTAAAATGTAGTGGTAAGTGAATTTTAATTTCTCACAAAAATAGTAAATCGTACTGATGAAATCACCAATCTATTTCAGGGCAAATATGTAATTTTTTATTTTGTATATCTTTTAGAATATCTGGGAGTATTTCTACTGTATTTTGAACCCGGTCGTGTAAAAGAATACTCGAACCATCCTTAATTTTATTTGTAATTCGCTTCAACATCTTTTTCGTATCTTTATTTATAGTGTCGTAAGACCTTATATTCCAGCCAACCACCTCTAAATCATTCTTTTTAATGATGGCTGCAATGACCGGATTACTCACACCAAACGGCGGTCTGAAAAGTGTAATTTTCTGACTAATAATCCCTTCTACAACATTAATACCTCCCATAATTTCCTCTTCAGCGCGAGTTAAATTCAGGGTTCCAAAGTTTGCTGAATGATTCAGGGTATGCCCTCCCACCAAATGACCTCTGTTTATTATCTCTCTAACAATATTAGGGTATTGAATGGCATTTTTTCCAATAAGAAAGAAAACTGCTTTGGCACGATGCTCTGCTAAAATATCCAGTATTTTCACGGTTGTTTCAGGGCTTGGACCATCATCAAACCCCAGAACCACACAGCCTTTTTTTGCATTATTTTTTGCCTTTAAATAGAAATTAGAAGTCAACCTCATAGAGAAAAAAAACAATATAAGATAAGCAAACAGTACTAGAAAAAGTACAGGAAATAATACACCTGAACCACGAAGGAGAAAATATATCACTCCTTCAATTAAAAAAAATAAAACACAAATCTGTCTAAAATCCAGCATATTCAATACTACTGCGCTTTAAGTGAGTTAAACGATCGTATACGCCATCATAATAGCATCTTCGCGCTCACCACTTTCTGCTTTGTAATAACCTGGTCTGACCCCAATTTCATTAAAGCCCATGCTTTCATATAATGCAATTCCTGCTGTATTCGATGGACGCACTTCCAGGAAGACACTCTCCGCCTTTTTTGCTTTTGCCTTATCAATAACATGCTGCATAAATTTACGCCCCAGACCTTGCTTACGTACAACAGGATCTATACATAGATTGAGTACCGTTGCCTCACCCACGGCTGTTGAAACAATACAATAGGCAGTGATTTTATCTTCGGTATCCTCACTCACCCAGCAGTCATAGTGAGCCGCATTTAAGCAATCGTGAAAAATGGGCTCTTTCCACGGGTAATTGTAACCCTGTCCTTCGATCTCCAGAATGCGCGGTAAATCTGCCTTGCTCATTTTACGAAAACGCATCAGTTCCACTTGATTTAAAGTATCAGGAAATACTTTAGCGTAAAATTCCCGGTCAGCATCATAGGTGACCAAGCCTTTAATTTGATTCAATACTTGTTTAAACATGTTTATTTTACTTTTCAAAAAGAGTTAAAGCCCGTTGCATATCTTGCCACACTTTAGGCTTATCGGTTAATGAGCGTAATAAATACGCAGGATGATACATGGCAATTAGAGGAACACCTGCATGCTGATGCACGACTCCCATTAATTCAGCCAAGGGGGCTTTGCTTTGTAATAACGCGTGTGCCGCAACCCGCCCTACAGCAATCAATATCTTAGGCTGCACCAAAGCAATCTGGCGCTGCAAAAGCGCGTTACAGGCGGCTAACTCCTGAGATCTAGGGGCACGATCGTCAGCAGGGCGGCATTTAACAATATGTGTAATATAAACCTCCTCCCTGCTGAGTTGCATAGCTCGCAGCATTTCTGTAAATAACTCTGCTGTAGTATCAGCAAATGGCTGTCCAAGCTGGTCATCGACCATGCTCGGCGCTTCTGTTATCCACATATAATCTGCTTGTTGATTACCTGAGCCAATAAGCACTTGCTGGCGTGACTGGCTGAGCTCACATTGCTGACAAGCGAGCATTTCGGCGTGCAGAGTATCCCAGTTGTCCTGTTCAATCTCAGCGGGCAGGACATCCGTTGCGATATTTTCAACAACTCGAGGCACCCAGACATCTATGCCCATCGCTGATAAATACTGTAAGCGTGTTGTATTATCCATTACCAAGCTTTACTCTACGGGTTAATATCTACAGATTAATCAGCTAACGTTATTATTTCAATAAAAACATTGTAGGGCACTGTTTTAGCCCGCCTTTATCATACTCTATAAGAATTCAGGCTCAAGCCACACCCTACATTTACATCTCTTACATCAGAAAACTAACTACACCTGTGGGTGTTGTTTTACACCTTTATTTTCCAACTTGTTCAAGGCATTAATATAGGCTTTTGCAGATGCGATCACAATATCGGTGTCGGCACCTAAGCCATTTACAACACGTCCACCTTTTTCCAAGCGCACAGTCACTTCACCCTGGGCATCCGTACCATTAGTGATACTGTTGACAGAATATAGTTCTAAAGAAGCACCTGACTTAACAATCGAATCGATTGCCTTTAAGCCAGCATCGACTGCTCCACTACCTTCCGAATCAGCGCTAAACTCTTGCTCACCAACTTTAACAGTCACCGTAGCGCTGGGGGTTTCTCCCGTTTCAGAGCACACTTTTAAGGCGATTAATTTGAAATGTTCTTCTTCGCTATCGGTATTAACCTCGGTAATTAAGGCTTGTAAGTCTTCATCAAAAATTTCATGTTTTTTATCTGCTAATTGCTTAAAGCGATAAAAGGCATCATTTAATTCCGACTCACTATGAAACTCAAAGCCTAATTCAGTCATGCGGCTTTTAAAGGCATTACGTCCCGAATGCTTACCCAAGACCATACGGTTTTCTGACCAGCCGACATCTTCGGCACGCATAATCTCATAGGTCTCACGATGTTTTAATACGCCATCCTGATGAATACCGGATTCATGCGCAAAGGCATTCGCACCTACGATGGCTTTATTCGGCTGTACTGGAAAGCCAGTGATGCTGGATATTAATTTAGAGCAAGTGACAATTTCCCGCGTATCCAAGCGGGTATCACAGGTAAACACATCGTGCCGCGTCTTAATAGCCATCACAATTTCTTCTAAAGCCGCATTTCCCGCGCGCTCGCCTAAGCCATTAATGGTACATTCCACCTGCCTTGCGCCATTCATCACCGCAGACAAGGAATTTGCCACAGCCAAACCTAAATCATTATGGCAATGTACTGAAAAAACGGCTTTATCAGCATTCGGAATACGCTGCCTTAAGCTGGCAATCATCGCACCAAAATCAGCCGGAATGCTATAGCCCACAGTATCCGGGATATTTAAGGTCGTTGCACCCGCATCAATAACTGCTTCTAATATCCGGCACAAAAAATCTTCTTCAGAGCGCCCTGCATCTTCGGGAGAAAATTCGACATTATCGGTATATTGCCTGGCGCGTTTTACTGCTTTTACCGCATGTTCAATCACCTGCTCAGGCGACATTTTCAACTTCATTTGCATATGAATCGGTGACGTTGCAATAAAGGTATGAATACGCGAGCTCTTCGCGTGTTTCAAGGCTTCGCCCGCCCTGTCTATATCTCTATCCAAAGCCCGTGCCAAACCACAGACGGTACTATCTTTGACCGCTTCAGCAACGGCTTGCACCGCTTCAAAGTCTCCGGCGCTTGCTGCTGGAAAACCAGCTTCAATCACATCAACTTTTAATCTTTCCAAGGCACGGGCAATGCGTACTTTTTCATCACGCGTCATAGACGCACCAGGACTTTGCTCGCCATCACGCAAAGTCGTATCAAATATTATTAATTTATCTTTCATGGGAAATTCCATTCATAGTGGCTGTATTTCGCCAGCTTGTGAAATATGATACGGATCTATTTATGTTTACAGCTCTGAACTCGAGCTTCTATGCGTTATTCCCGGCTGTTTGTGTTTGCCGGGAAATTGTCGCGCTGAACCCGTATCGATGTTTATTAGAGAATATTAGAGAGATGCCCAGCAGGGCAGATGGCGGCCTAGGCAACTTGCTGAAAGGAAAAAAGGTATTGCCTTTTGCTTGGTGATCATAGTCTTAAATTGATTGTAATATCTACTTGATTTGTTAATTCATGCGATCTTGTCGCTTACGACGTAATAATAACATAGTCATAACAGGACCTGACAAGGCATAACCAAAGAAAAATAAAAATAAAATCGTCGCCGGGTTTGACAAGGTAATCGCAAAACCCAACATAACGCCAATCATCACCACGAAAGGCACTTTACCGTGCAGGTTGATGTCCTTAAAACTATAATATCGAAAGTTACTGACCATTAATAAACCCGTTGCCACCGTCATAATTAAGACTAACCATGGCCAGCCATCGATACCATATGCATATTTCTCACTAATCCATACCAGCCCAGCTAATATCGCTGCCGCCGCAGGACTGGGCAAGCCTTGAAAATAGCGTTTATCCTGTGTTGCCAACTGGGTATTAAATCGCGCCAGACGTAATGCACCACCCGCCAAATGCACGAAAGCACCAATTAAACCTGCTTGGCCTAATGAAGATAAGGTCCATAAATACATAACGATAGCAGGTGCAACACCGAAAGAAACCATATCCGCCATACTGTCGTATTCGGCACCGAAATCACTTTGGGTATTTGTCATACGTGCAACACGCCCATCCAGCCCATCTAATATCAAAGACACAAAAATTAAAATTGCCGCTATTTCATAGTGCCCTGAAATCGCCGAAGCTATTGCGTAAAAACCTGAAAATAAGCCACCTGTGGTAAACAGGTTAGGTAATAAATAAATACCGCGCCTACGTTTTTTTGAACTTTTCTGATCCAATTCAGTCATATCTAAGGGTTCAGTTGTTTGAATTTCCTTAGTATTATATAGCATTTAAGGCACCGCTAATACGAAAACCACACTCATTATAATCATATATTTAATTTATCTCCATTCCATGCAAGAATACGCCGCAATATGGAAAATCAACAGCACGGCATCAGCCCTCACACAGCCCAGCTACCATTCCACTGCTTAAAGCAAATGATACAGCTAGTACGAGACTTACAAAACCTTAGTGAAAATCCAGCTTACCCTCCACTTTTAACCAATCTACCCGAGAATGCTCTGGTCGATCCCGGCTATTTCTCGGTATTAATGGGCTATGATTTTCATATCGACGAGACGCAACAGGTCAAGCTGATTGAAGTCAATACCAATGCAGGTGGTTTATGGTATGCAGCGCGCAGTTATGCCCCCGACGCACAGCTCTTTCCCAGTAAGCTTGGCGACAAGTTATTAAGCACCTTCCTGCAAGAATATCGGTTATTTCGTCAAGACAAACAGGCCCAGCCACAATTAATTGCCATTATTGACCACCAGCCCGAACAGCAATTTCTATATCCTGAGATGCAGGTATTTGCCAAATTATTTCAGCAGGCAGGCATTAAAACCGTTATTGTCGACCCTGCCCAACTGGAAATAAAAGACGGCAACTTGTGTTATCAAGGTCAAGCTATCGACCTGATTTACAATCGCCATTGTGATTTTTATTTAAACGCGCCGGAAATGCAGCATATCGCGGCAGCCTGGCAGCAGCAGATGGTATGCTTAACGCCTAACCCTCGCGTTTATGGACTATTAGCAGACAAGCAACGCATGGCTGACTGGTCTCATGCCGAGTTCTTTAATGACTTGTTAGATCCAACCGCCACCTCCCGCTTACAGCAGGTAATTCCGTACACCCAGCTACTTCATGCACACCCCAAAGAGACCTTATGGGCCGAACGTAAACAGAAGGTATTTAAACCAACAACCGGCTATGCTAGTCGAGGCGTTTATGTGGGTGACAAGCTAACTAAAAGCAAATTGAAAAGCCTGGAGCCTCATGCAACTTTAGTCCAGCATCGTATCAAGCCGAGCATTACCCATGCGCCAGATGGCGAAAAATTCAAAACCGATTTTCGGCTATTTGTCTATCGCAAGACTATTCTTGCGGTCAGCGCTAGGCTATACCAAGGTCAGGTGACAAATTTACGTACCGCGAATGGCGGCTTTAGTAAAATCAAGTTAACGTAGTCTGTATGAAGCTTGCGGAACATCAGCACTTCTGCCTTCCCTCATTGTTCGCAAGTTTCTAGCGAACTACTGTTAATCTTTGAATTTAAATTAATTTTGCTTACAAAGGACTTGTAAAACTACCAAACAAAACCCACCATTAGTTATAACCGACAATACTTGTTAACAAAATACCCCCCATCTATGTCTGCTTATTTTAAACTTCCTCTTCTTTTAGTTTTGCTATTAACTAGCGCTTGCACTTCAATACCACCAACAATGGAATCAAAAAACATCATCCAAAGCCAGAACGATAGCCGTCACTATCAAGCCTTTACCCTCAATAATGGCTTGAAAGTACTGATTATATCCGACCCGGAGACGAAAAAAGCAGCGGCGTCATTAGATGTTTTTGTTGGTAGCGCCAGCGATCCTGAAGACCGGGCTGGTCTGGCACATTTCCTGGAACATATGCTTTTCTTAGGGACTGATAAATATCCGGATGCAGACGAATATCAAACTTTTATTGCTCAGCACGGCGGCTCTAGAAATGCCTTTACGGCCAAAGAGCATACCAACTATTTTTTTGACATAGAAAATGCCTCACTGGAACCCACATTAGACCGTTTCAGTCAGTTTTTTACCGCGCCGCTATTTAATGCTGAATTTGTAGAGCGCGAAAAAAATGCCGTCAACTCTGAATACCTAGGCAAAATAAAAACCGAAAACCGACGTTTTTATGCCGGCATACAACAAGCGCTTAACCCTAAAAGTCCTTATGCAAAATTCAGCGTCGGCAGCCTGGAAACACTAGCTGATAGAGAAAACGACCTAGTTCGAGATGACCTGCTGACATTTTATAACACCCATTATTCGGCTAATTTAATGACTTTGGTCGTGCTTGCTAATGAGCCATTACCAGTTTTAAAAAAATGGGTCACCGATAAATTTTCCGCCATTCCTGACCATAACGCCGAGAAAAAAGTATTTAGCCAGCCCTTATTGACTCAAGCGCAAATGGCGCAACAAATTAATATTAAATCGCTACAGGAAAAGCGTGAACTCAATCTTATTTTTCCATTACCTGAAGTGCAATCTCATTATCTAGCTAAGCCCAGCGCTTATTTTCAGTCTTTACTTGGGCATGAGGGCAAAGGCAGTATCCTTGCGTTGTTAAAAGAAAAAGGCTGGGCAGATGAACTTAGCGCATCCATTGGTATTAGTAATAATGCCCAGGAATCAAGCCTCCACCTTGGCATTAATCTAACCCTCCTTGGCTTACAGCATACCGATGAAATTATTGGTATTGTTTTTCAATACATCAGGCTGTTACAAAATAATGAAATTCAAGAATGGCTATTTCAGGAACAAAGCCAGATGGCGGCACTGCAATTTCGCTATCAAGAGCAACACAATGCCAGTAGCACAGTGACCGGACTAGCTCGTAATTTACAGTATTACGCCCCACAGGATATATTGCGCGGCCCTTATATTATTGAGCAATTTAAACCTGAAATCAGCGCGCAACTAATAACCCAGTTAACACCTGAGCGCGTACTCGTAGCGCTGAATTCGCAAGACATTAAAACCGATAGCACGGAAAAAAACTATCAAGTTGAATATCAAATTACTCCCATTGCAGCGGAGACGATTCAAACATGGAACGAGTCACCCATCGATCCAGCGCTGTCATTGCCTGCTGCCAATCCCTTTATTCCCAATGAATTAAACCTGAAGACAGCACAACCAGCGCCAGAACAGGCGACTCCCGCACATCCCGAGTTAATCCTTCAAAACTCCAGTCTAGATCTTTGGCATCAATTAGACACCAGCTTTAATGTACCGCGTAGCAACCTATATATCGCACTACAGTCGCCTATTGCCAATAAAACTCCAAAGGATAGTTTATTAACCGCGCTATTAACCGGAATTATCAAGAAGCAACTCAATAGCTATGCCTACCCTGCGCGCCTAGCGGGGCTAAGTTATTCTATTTATGCGACAGAGCGAGGTATGAGCATTGCGCTTTCTGGCTACGATCAAAAGCAACCGGTATTACTAGAACAGATTATAGCGGACATCAAAGCACCGGAAATCACCGCAAAACGTTTTAACATTCTAAAAGCGCGCTACCAGCAGAAATTAACCAACGCAAAAAAACAGCAACCTTTTAAACAGGTACTCGCCGAACTTAAACGTACGCTGATTGAGAGGCGCTGGACCAATGAACAAAAGTTAAGCGCTTTATCCAGCCTAACACGCGAAGATCTAACGCTATTTGCAGAAGCATTTTTAAAACAACTGCACGTCACCATGCTGCTACAGGGAAATAACACTGCCAGCGAAGCTGAAACTATTGCAGCCATGCTAAGCCAGGAATTTGCTTTACCAGCAGATGCACCGCGAGTCCCTGCTGCGGGTATTATTCAGTTAGCAGGCGACTCTTTGCAGGCGCGTAGATTGACTATCGATAACCATGACGCCGCCTTAGCGCTCTATTTCCAGGGTGTTAATAAAAGCGCCGCTGCACAAGCTGAGGCACAATTATTAGGCCGTATTATAGGACCTGCATTCTTTGCCGACCTGCGTACCCGTCAGCAACTGGCCTACAACCTAGGCGCCGCAGCTCTGCCTATGAAAGACATGCCGGGAATCATTTTTATCATGCAATCCCCAGTTATTTCTGCTCCAGAAATAGAGGCTCGTTACCATGCCTTTATTACCTCCTACCTTGAAGAGTTACAAGCTATTTCAGAGGATGATCTGGAAAGCTATAAGGCCGGATTAATCACCCGATTAATGGAAAAAAACAAAAGCCTGCACAGAAGAAGCTACCAGAACTGGCTAGAAATCGATCGCGAAAACATTGACTTTGATACCCGGGAACGCTTAGCCGAAGCCGTTGGCCAAATTGATAAAGAGCGGTTAATTGCAGTATACAAAGACTGGCTAATAGACAACCCTCGACAGCTCCGCAGCTATGCACTTGGGAATCAATTTATAAATGATGATTTTTCTGATCCCGAATTGATTACTGATATTGATACCTTCAAGCGCGAGCATAATAAGCTGTAATCATTTTTCCTTACAGAAAGGCAGAGGGTCTTTTCTCTGTACTTTCTGTAGCGTTAATCAATAAAGATTTTGTATAGTTTATTAGACTTACGCCGCTATAAATCTGGTAGCCCCCCAGAAACCAAAAATCATATAGCTTAATATAAATACCAACAACCGATTCCCGGGACAACGTTATCACTTGAAATACCTTCAATAAAAAGTAAAGCAAAGGCTATGATTGTCGCCCATTACAATGAAAAATTATCACAGACACCAAAAGCACGAATAAACCCCTAAAATTCATTGGCACATAAAATGTAATGGGATGATTGCTGTGAATTATTTTGCAATTATCATTTACCATTCGCTTTCCCTCGCTTTTTACTGATTTAAGCTTTTGTATATTATTCTGATTAATTTAACCACTTTGCAGAGAAACTATAACAGGAAGATAATCAGGAAATATTTTATAAATCACTCCGATTGTGTTATTTTTAGAATCTTTGAAACAAGATGAATGCAATAGTTCATCCAAACGGGAAGACAATAATGCTCACTCAAAAAAGTATATCAACACCACTCCTTGCAACTATTATTATTCTTGGTTCTGGAAGTGCATTCGCAGCCGACGAATCTTTTACCAGCCCTGTCCCGGTCTGGCCTTTTTTAGCGATTGCTGCTTTTATCTTTATTTTCAGAAAACAACTCAATTGCGTTCCCCCCATTAATTTAGATGCGGAGTCGCCTACCCCTAAGCTGCAAGAACAAGTCATAACTACCCCCGCAGAACCCGAAGAACCGAACCCAACAATCCTTCAGGATACAGATACAACGACAACGGAAGAGACACCCCCAGCAATTGCACCAGCAACAAACGAGACCATCATTGATTTAAAAGATGATAGTGAACAGTGCCAGGTAGGTACTGCCAAGGGGACAAGGTGTAAACGTCAAACCACATTGGAAGATGCTTCAGTTACGATTGACGGCATAACCTACCTATTAACTGCCTGCAGACAACATAATACTGACCATCTTAAACCTTATTCAGGGCTGATTAAGTGAACTTCTCTAGTTTCCCTTAAAAGTAATGACCCTCGCGATTGATAAGATTAGCTGAAACCAACTAGCCCTCAGCCCTATGTGTCTACATCCTGAGACACCTGCTTATGTTTATTCTTACCCAGAATAAAAAAACGTTACTTGTAGAGCGGGCTTCAGTCCGCTCTACTATAGATTCCACACATGCTGAAATGCATACCCATAAAGACATAAAACAAACCCTATAAATCACATTTCATCATTTCTGCAATAGGACTGACTTACCATGACAGCTAAGCAAAATACAGCAGCAGAACAACAGCGCATAGATATACAAAGCAATGCCTGGCGAAAATGGGGGCCCTACCTGGGTGAACGTCAATGGGGTACGGTACGTGAAGATTACAGCGTCGATGGTGAAGCGTGGGATTATTTCACCCACGACCATTCTAGGAGCCGTGCTTACCGCTGGGGAGAAGACGGCATCGCAGGCTTTAGCGATAACAACCAACAGCTTTGCCTGGGACTCGCTCTATGGAATGGTCAGGATGCAATTTTAAAAGAAAGACTATTCGGTTTAACCAATACACAAGGTAACCACGGCGAAGATGTCAAAGAGCTGTATTATTACCTTGATGCCACGCCGAGTCATTCTTACCTGAAAATGCTATATAAATATCCGCAGCAGGCATTCCCCTATTCTGAATTGATCGAGGAAAATGCTCGCCGCGGGAAAACCGACCCAGAATATGAGTTACTAGACACCGGCTTATTTGACGACAATCAGTATTTTGATGTCTTTGTTGAATATGCCAAGAGTGATGCCGATGACATCCTAATGCGTATCACTGCATACAACCGCGCATCACAGCTGGCACCACTGCATATTTTGCCGCAATTATGGTGTCGCAATACCTGGGACTGGGGGTACGATGAAGCGCGCCCTTCACTGTCTGCCAGTGAAGGACACTCGATCAGCATAGCGCATAACAAACTGGGCAACTACTACTGCTACTTCGACGGTACATCAGAACTATTGTTTTGCGATAACGATACCAATACACCCAAATTATACGCCAAGGAAACCCCGGGGTATTTTAAAGATGGCTTTCATGAGGCAGTGATTAATGGACAGCAACAAGCTGTTAACCCGGACCAACAAGGCACCAAAGCCTGTGGACACTATACCTTTATGGTTCCCTCAAATGAAAAAATAGAAGTACGGCTACGTCTGAGTAAGAAAAAACATAAACAGGCATTTAGCGATTTTGATCAGATTTTTGCCCGCCGCCTGCATGAAGCCGACGCCTTTTATTCTCAGCTACAGAAAGAACTAGCTGATGATGAAGTCAGAATGATTCAACGCCAGGCATTTGCCGGTATGATCTGGAGTAAACAGTTTTATTATTACGATATACCCCAGTGGCAAAATGGCGACCCAGGGCAACCTAAGCCCTCTTCCGAGCGGCGTAAAATTCGTAACACCAACTGGCAACATCTCAACAATGCAGATATTATTTCCATGCCTGATAAATGGGAATATCCTTGGTATGCCTCATGGGATCTCGCCTTTCATTGCATTACTCTAGTGGTGATCGATCCAACTTTTGCCAAGAGTCAGATTCTGCTGATGACACGCGTCTGGTATATGCATCCTAACGGCCAGATTCCGGCTTACGAATGGTCGTTTGACGATGTCAATCCTCCGGTTCATGCCTGGGCTGCCTGGGAGGTATACAAAGCAGAACGTGATGCCAACGGAGGCAAAGGCGACCTGGATTTTCTAGAACGTTGCATGCACAAACTGATCGTCAATTTTACCTGGTGGGTCAACCGTAAAGATGTCGACAATAATAATGTTTTTCAAGGCGGCTTTCTCGGGCTTGATAATATCGGCGTCTTCGATCGTAGCGCCCCATTGCCTACAGGCGGGCATCTAGATCAGGCTGACGGCACTAGCTGGATGGCCATGTACAGCCTTAATCTAATGCGTATCGCGCTAGAGTTATCGTTACATAAGAACGCCTATGATGATATCGCCACCAAATTTTTTGAGCATTTCCTGTATATCGCCGAGGCCATGACCCACATTGGTGATAACGGTATCGGCTTATGGAACGATAATGATGAATTTTTCTATGATGTATTGCGCTTTCCCAATGGTGAAATGACTCCACTCAAAATTCGCTCAATGGTTGGACTCATTCCCCTGTTTGCCGTGGAAATTATCGAGCCGGAATTACTGGAAAAATTACCACACTTTAAATTGCGCTTAAAGTGGTTCCTGAATTATCGCCCCGACCTGGCAGGACTCGTATCCTTCTGGGATGTCCCCGGTCACGGCAAGCGCCGTTTGTTATCACTCTTGCGTGGGCATCGTATGAAGAAAATACTGCAGCGCATGTTAGATGAAAGCGAATTTTTATCCGATTACGGCATACGTTCCTTATCGCGAACTCACCTTGATGAACCCTACGTTTTCGAGTGCGATGGTAATTCTGTTGCGGTTCAATACCAACCCGGCGAATCGGAATCATTCCTGTTTGGCGGTAATTCTAACTGGCGGGGACCGGTGTGGTTCCCAGTTAATTATTTAATCATCACTTCGCTGCGCCGTTTCGCCTCTTATTATGGTGACGACTTTAAAATCGAATGTCCGACCGGTTCCGGAAAATTTCTGACCATAACTGAAGTTGCAGATGAATTAACGGCGCGATTAACAAAGCTATTCCGCCGCGATAAAGCAGGCAAAAGAGCGGTGTTTGGCAACAATGAGAAACTGCAAACAGATCCGCATTTCAAGGATTACATCCTGTTTCATGAGTATTTTCACGGTGACAACGGCCGTGGGGTTGGCGCTTCGCACCAGACTGGATGGACCGGACTGATAGCGAAACTACTATAAGTAACATTACTGGCAATGTTTACTCTATTAAACTCTAGCTATACAAAACTCGCTCAACCAATTTAACCCAGTAACTTGAGCCTACAATTAGAATCTGATCATTAAAATCATAGTGCGGGTTATGCAATAAACAGCCGCCATCCGAGGAACCATTACCCAGCCACACATAGCAGCCGGGTTTTTCCTCTAACATAAAAGAAAAATCTTCCGAGCCCATGCTAGGCACCGGTTGCATATTAACTTTATCAACCCCCACCACTTCTTGTGCAACGGATATTGCTAACGCAGTTTCTGCATCGCTATTTCGGGTAACAGGGTATCCTGCATTTTCAGGATTAATATCAATTTCTGCGGTTATAGCGAAGCCTTGTGCCAGAGATTCCGTAATCTGCATAAGCCGGTCTTTAATCAATTGCTGATTTGTCTCGGTAAAACATCGATAGGTCCCTCTTATCACCGCAGTATCAGGAATGGCATTCCAGGTGTTGCCAGCGTGAACCTGGGTAATACTTAATACAGCCGAATCGGCAGGAGCCACATTTCTACTGACGACCGTCTGCAATGCATTAATTATGTGCCCAGCAGCAACAATCACATCATTACCCTTTTGCGGCATCGCAGCATGAGTGGCCTGTCCAGATAACACAATTTCAAAACAATCAAATGAGGCCATCATCGCCCCGGATTTAATGGCAAAATGCCCTTGTGGAACATCGGGGAAATTGTGCAGACCAAACACGCAATCCGCTGGGAACAAATCAAATAAACCATCATCGATCATTTGCCTCGCGCCGGCGCGCCCCTCTTCGGCAGGCTGAAAAATAAAATAAACCGTCCCGTCAAAATCAGCATGCGTTGCTAAATATTTTGCGGCACCCAGTAACATAGCGGAATGACCATCATGCCCACAGGCATGCATTATTCCATCGTTTTTGGATTTATAACTAAGCTGATTTTTCTCCTGAATAAACAAGGCATCCATATCGGCACGTAACGCAATTTTTTTACTACCCTTGCCGCAGGATAGACTTGCTACGACCCCAGTACCCCCCAAACCCTGATGAACATCCAGACCAAAACTGGTCAGTTTTTCACTGATAAATTTCGCGGTATTGAATTCGTCGAAAGCTGTTTCAGGAAATTGATGCAAATGCTGACGCCAGGAGCACATTTCAGCATGCATTTCTTCGATTTCTTTATAAATACTCATAGCTGCCTAGACCATACAGATGTTGTTATACTTCGCGCGGAGCATGCAGTTTTATTCAACCAGTAAATTAGCCGTAGCTTCAACCTCTGAACCGTCCTCATTTCGATTAATCTGTACATTGGTTGGATAGGCGAAGGATAGATTATTATTTTCCAGAATATCAGCAATTTTAAACATAACATCCTGTTTGACTTCTAACCAGGCGGCCCAGTTGACTGTCTTGGAAAAACAATAAATTAAAATATCGATGGAAAAATCACTATAACGATCCATAAATACCAACTGGGTTGATTTAATACCATGCACATCTTCTAAAGATAAAAATTTATTTCTCGCCTTATTCGAGGAATGTATTTCTTTGGGGCTTGCAATTTCAGGGTGATCCCCCAACATAGTCTTGATATCCTCCAAAGCCTGGCGTATATCATCCATATTACTTTCATAGGTGACACCGATATGCATTTTAATCCGTCTTCCTACAGAGCGCCGATTCCAGTTCAAGACGCTTGCCGTAGAGACTAATGAATTAGGCATAGTGATCAGGGCATTATCAAATGTTCTCACGGTCGTACTGCGCAAACCAATCTCGACGACTGTCCCTTCGACAGAGTCTACTTTGATCCAGTCGCCCATTTTAAAAATACGGTCAATCATGATATTCAAACCGCCAAAGAAATTGGATAAACTATCTTTGGCCGCCATTGCAAATGCCAGCCCACCAATCCCTAAGGTGGAAAGAATCGCGGTAATGTTAATGCCAAAATGGCTTAATAATAAGGTTAAAACTATTAAAAAAACCACGCCTTTCAAACTCTTGACCAGCAATAAAACAAGCTCTTTGTTATACGACTTGTTGCGTTTTTCAGCTTGTTCGGAGTGAACCGCCACAACACTATCGATAATATTAAACAATAAGTAGATATAAAGACCGCTATAGATAATATAAATAAAATAATCAAGTGTCAGCTTAATTTCGGTTTTATACAGCAAAGCATTCATCGCTAAGTCCATACCAAAAAACAACACTAAATATAAAATAGGTTTGTGCATGCTGATAAACACCAGCTCGACATTTTCTACTTTTCCATCATTCAAAATAAACCGTTCCACCAATCGGTTACTTGCTCTGGAGACCAGTGGGAAAGCGATTAAGTTTAATATTATGATGCATAAAGAAACAATGATCCCCCCCATATCAATGCGTATAGGTGCAATCATAAAATTAATATCTCTAAATTTAGCAGAGCTATTGATATATGAAATAAAGCTAATTAAAGACATTTTTTGAAAGAAACTGGTCGTCACAATAGCATCAGGATTGGCTAAAACATAATCGAGAAAATCTGAATACAGAGTATAAGTTCTCATTAAATTAGCATGGTTTTTTGCCAGACCCTGATAGATTTCACTTTCCCCTATAACCGGCTCTGGCGTCGATTTTATTTTTTGCTTTAATTCCTTAATCTTTTGTTTAGTGTCTGCGATTATTTCATCTTTAGTTTTATAATTACGACTAGCCTGAACCAAATAAACAACATATTCTCCAATCGCTCGTTTAGTCATAATAAAATCGGCATCATACTCATCACGTTGCACTGCAACGGTATTCCCCCGCGAACGATTAATACCAATCTTTGAGCGTAATAATTTTAGCTTTTCGTTATCGATATCCTGCACATGGTAATCGATAAAAGAGCCGCGAATAATTTGCAGTAGATTTCGGAATGCGTTATTTTTATCCTTTAGCAAAATCTGTAATTTTGCGTCATCGTCATTTACTGCAATTTCCTGATTAATTTCTGCCACGTTTTTAAACATAGCCGAAATTGCCACATACTTGTCTTCGACATTTGCTCTCAACTGAAAAGATACGAGCAGTAAGAACAGCAATAAAAAAACATTAATAAACTTGTTAAACATTGGGTAATCTATTCCTCAGTAATCATTTGATGGCAGTTCCATGCTCATAACGATGTTTTGCCAGGTCATCATTCATGACAGTCTAGCGCCTTATTCTTTTTCAGATACAATCAAAGCTTCGACAAGTTTGCGTAATTTATTTTGGATCAAACGTGTGTTTTCAGGCCCCATGCGTAGCATTTGTTTATCTAAGGCACTTAATTTTTCCAGTTTGGGGTTAGCGAATTTATAACGTACCGTAGGGCGTATCACCTCGATTTTTTCGCTGATAATTGGTACGTCTAATATTTTAGCAGTGGCCGCTTTCATAATATCCAGTACCTGATAATTTTGTGGATAGGAAAACTCGACAAAGACTTGCTGAAACAGCGGCAGATATTTCAGATACAAATCGACTGCCGCCTGATTATCAATAGAATTTAGTGCTTGAGCCAGTTGATCATAGCGTCGGTACGATGCCTTCGAAATATACATTTTATCATCGACCTGCGTGACTGTGAATGGCTTGCTAAAGAATAATTCACGTAGACGTTTTACCGGAGGACGCATTCCCTCGGCTATATCATTAATAGAAAAAACACTTTTCCTGATCACTTGCCGCTTAAATAAAAAGGCCTGCAGCTGTACAGAAATAGACAACACATCATGGCTAAAATTCGTATCGCTTTTAGTTAGTTCAGGTAATGGCGCGCCGGATTGAAACTGCAAACCCTTGTCATCATAACGTGGTAATTGACTGGCAAAACCCAGATTTTCATTCGCGCCTTCAAGTGATATCTCTAACTCGCTTTGTGATTCTACTTCAGGAATCAGCAAAACCCGCTCAGAACCCTGAAGATTAGAACTGGCATCATCCTTATCAGCCAATAGGACTAATAGTAAAGCAACGATCAATAGCACAATAACAATGCCTATCATCACTACAGTCGATTTATTTGAGTTATGAATATTCTGGTCCTGCATAATGAGCTCCCTGTAGATTTTCCTTTAATGGTTATAATAAGCTTTAGTAAATACTTATTCAATCATAGGAACCACAATGTCTTACACAATTTATTTATCGGGTGAAATACACAGCGACTGGCGCGAACAAATCCAACAAGGAATTACCCTACTAAATCTGGATATCGAAGTGCTAGGTCCGATCACCGATCACGATAGCAGTGACCACGTCGGTGTAGAAATTCTAGGCGCAGAAGAACATAGTTTCTGGAAAGATCATAAAGCAGCAAAAATAAATGCCCTACGCACCCAAAGCTACATTAGTCGCTCCGATATAGTCGTAATCAGATTTGGTGACAAATACCGCCAGTGGAATGCCGCCTTCGACGCAGGAACCGCGAATGGTCTTGGAATTCCTGTTATTGTTATGCATGCCCCAGAATTAACCCATGCACTAAAAGAAGTTGATGCAACCGCTCTGGCTGTCACCGAAACACCACAACAGGTGATTGAAATTCTGGCCTATATCTCTCAAAAGTAACGAGGGCTATTCACAGCAATACTGACACGCAGACTAGCATACAAGTACATTCTTAAGCTCACTTATAACATTGACAGATCAGTTATAGTACCTTGTACTTCTAGTTAACAAAAGAGAATGACTTATGAAAAAACTGTTTGCAATTTTTGGCATGGCCCTGTTTGCAACCTACTCTACATACCTCTCGGGACTGTAATGGTTTAATAGAGCAGGACGTATCTAAAGGCTGATTTATTAAACCATTAGAGGTAAATATGAGTAACGAAAACAAACAGCCAAAGCCTAGATAGACACTAGAATTTAAACAGGATACGGCAAAATAAGTGCTTAAAAATGTATATACGCGACAACAAGCCGCAGGTATCAGTTAGGGGTTTCATTAAGCGCTATTAGTCGCTGGGGTAAGATTGAGAAATGCCCTAAAGAGAAAACGATTAAAAATGATTCTGCATTAAATCTAAGTGCGCATGATGAATTAACACTTACGCCAGGAGATCGAACCATTGCGTAGGGAACGCGAAATATTAAAAAAGGCCGCAGTCTTCTTTGCGCAAGAAGCCGAATAAGAGTCGCATTTATTCGTGAGCAACTGAAGGCATACCCTGTGACCGTAATATGTCGCGTTATACGAATCAGTCCCCGTGCTTATGATGCCTGGACAAATAATCCTGTCAGGCAGAATAAAACCAAAGAAGAAGCTGAATTTTAAGAGAAAGTTGATCAGATTTTTTATGAAAATAAACAAGTGTATGGAAGTCGTCGCATAGCAGATGCACACAGCAAAATAGGCATTAAGGCAGGTCGTTATAAAGGTACGTTACTGTTAGGTTTCAAGATGTTATACCATGATTTTTTAAAAGTTCAGCTATGTTTTCGGCGTCTATCCGCTACAGCAATATATGGTTAAGTTCCCTCAAGGAAAAATTCAGGTGCTAGATATCGCCTGGGATAGCCGCACGAAATTAAAAGGTGGCCAGCGCTTGTGTAGCCTACACCCTGATGGAGAAATCAAAGCAGGCGATGTATTACACTGGACAGGTCCCAATCTAAACTGGAATTATATGTGTGCTGATTGTCATAGCACTCATCTGAAAAAAAATTACTCGCAAAAAGACGGTAATTACAAAACGACAGGGGATGAAATAAATGTATCCTGTGAAGCCTGTCATGGCCCTGCCTCTGAACATATTAGCTGGGCAAAACTGCCTGCCGATAAAAGAAACAGTCAAGCAAATGGTTTGACGATACAACTGGCAAAGGCAACAGATAGGCACTGGGTCATCAATGCCAAAACCGGCAAACCGGAGTTACCAAACAAAAACGCCGCAGCTCAGGCAGAAATACAGGTCTGTGCGAAATGTCATTCACGGTGCGCGCAATTAGATGATGACTTTGTACCTGGTGATGATTTCCGAGATCATTATTTACCATCCCTTTTAACCGCGCCGCTTTATTATCCCGATGGCCAGGTTAAAGATGAAGCCTATGCTTCATTTTTGCAAAGCCGTATGTATGCAGCCGGAGTAACCTGTAGCGATTGCCATAACCCACATACGCTGGCGCGCAAGGCGGAAGGGGATAAGGTCTGCCAGCAATGCCATCTACCTGCTAAATATCAAACACCGAAGCATCATCACCATGATGCCAGATTCTGCCGGTGCAAACTGTATCGCCTGCCATATGCCGGTCACTGTTTATATGGGTGTGGATGCCAGAAATGATCACAGCTTTCGTATACCGCGCCCTGATCTGACAGAGCAATTAGCCATTCCTGATGCCTGTACTACCTGCCACAAGGATCAGCAAAGCCCGTGGGCAGCCAAGGCGATAAAAAAGTGGTATGGCAAATCGCCACATGGCTACCAACAGTTTGGCCAGGCATCACAGGCACTTGAACAGCAGCGTGCTGATGCCTTACAGTTGACTTATGGCGTGCTGCTGGATGAGGCGTCAGATATCGCTAAAGCCACTGTGGCTAGTTACCTGGGTGCGTATCCATCAAGACAGGCCTCGATGACCGCGATGCAAAAGCTACGTTCTAGGAGGCTGTCCGAGAATAGAAGCCGTAGCGAGGGAAAGCCTTTTTGAGTCAGTTTTTTCGAACATTTGAGGCGAATAGTTGTGCTCTTTAACGAAAATGTTCGGGGAAAATGGCCAAAAGGGATTTTTCCGTAGTAGGGTCTCTATTCTTGGACAGCCTCCTAGTGATGCAGATAGTCGCAGGCAAGCTTTATAAGCGCTGCAGGATTTTCCATTAAAGCATACCATTGCGCAAATTTACACGATGTTAAATGATCCGGTGAAAATTGTGCGTATAGAAGCAGCACGGGGTTTAGCGGCTGTACCACGGGATTCTCTAGAAACACAGCAAAAAGAATTAATAGATAAGGTCACTGAAGAATATCGACAGAGTCTATTGTTTGCCGCCGACCGACCCGAGGCACAATTATCTTTAGCACAACTCTATAGAGACTTGGGACAACCTGATAAGGCCGAAGCCGCCTTTAAGCAGGCATTAATTCTGCAGCCGCAGTTTATTCCGGTGTGTGTTAATTATGCTAATTTCTTACAGCAACAGCAAAAAGAACAAGCTATTATCAGCAGTTAGGTGATCAAGAAAATTCGCTTAAGTATCGTAAACAAGCAGAAAGTGTACTGCAGTATAAGCCGTAGAGAAATTCGTTTTGGGGAATAGGATAAAGCCTACTCCCCATATCTATTCATAAAAAAGGAGATTTTAATGTTCAAAATACTCAAATATCAGAGTACTTTTATTATTGTTCTTCTTTTAGTTTCCCTAACGAGTTGCGCTTGTACTTCAAAAGAAAAAACTGCCCCTTTACCTGCCTGGAATGAGGGAACATCCAAAACTAACATTATAGAATTTGTGTAGGCGGTAACGGATAAGTCCAGCCCTGATTATGTAGCACCCACTGAGCGTATTGCCACTTTTGATAATATTGGTACTTTATGGTCCGAGCGCCCTGTTTATTTTCAATTGTATTTTGCCATAGACAGGGTCAAGCAACTTGCACCACAGCACCTGGAATGGCAAGCCACATAGCCTTTTAAAGCCGTACTGGAAGATAATATGCAGACCTTGGCAGCATCTGGTGAAAAAGGCTTGCTGCAGTTAATTATGGCAACCCATGCTGGAATTGCTGGTTTATTTACGTGCTAATCAATTCAAGACCTTTATTCTGTACGGCGGAGGCATCGAGTTTATGCCCCCGCGGACAAAATAAGTTTATAGTATACCGCCTGAACAAGTGATTGGTAGCAGTATTAAAACCAAGTTGAAAATACGGGATGGAGTTCCCGTATTGGTAAGATTGCCAGAAATCAACTTTATCGATGATAAAGCAGATAAACCAGTCGAAATTAATCAATATATCGGTCTCCGCTAGATATTAGCGACAGGTAATTCCGATGGTGATTTGCAATTGCTGCAATGGATCACTACAGGTCCAGGCACGCGTTTTATATTGTTGGTACATCATACTGATACGCAGCGTAGATATGGAGAATGAATGGAAAATGATCTACCCAGTGAATTAAACCTTATTGCCTGGTGCGAACTGAAATTATCCAGACAATTTTTGCATTTACGTCTACACTGTTTATTAATTACACCACTATCCGTCACCCGCTAGGTAAACAGCTAAGGCAGCATCACTTCAGCAATCACTACTCTTTATCAAGGACATCATTATGACTGATCATACTTATAAAAAAATCGAACTCACTGGCTCATCAAACGTTGGAATGCAGGAAGCAATAGAAAGTGCGGTTACCAAAGCGTCGGAAACCATCCAGAACATGCGCTGGTTCGAGGTTGTCGAAACGCGTGGGCATATAGATAATGGTAAAGTTGCCCACTGGCAAGTAACAATAAAGGTTGGGTTTACTCTGGGCGTCTAATTGCAGGACATTCGTCATGTAGTGGTCGTGAGTTTTAGGTACACATACAAAACCAATTGCATCAGTGGCTTATCATGTGAATGATAGGCTAAAGGAAATCCGGACAGGACACCTCTGGCATATTCGTTACATGGATGTCTTTGTGATATTAGCGAAAACTCGTCACCAGTTCAGAGGCCCGATGAAACAAGTGATGTGGCTACACTATTTAGGACACAAAAACTAAAGTTTAACACCTAAATATAGAGTACCTAAAATGCCTAAGAAAAAGCTAAATACGTATACATCCGAATTTAAAGAATCTGCGGTTAACACACACTAGATTCTACTAAACACCCACCCGCTGGAAGCGGGTGGGTGTTTAGTCTAATGATAGCGAGGCTGTCAGCTATTAGTATAACTAACCTAAGGCTTATCTAATGTCCAGTCCGATTTTGGGGACTTGCCGATATTAATTATTCCTATCTGATTACCCATGCGGGTTTGCACAGCGGGAGTCACCATATCTTTCGAAAAAAGTAAAATATTTAATGAGCCACCAAAGAAAAAATTACCAAGTTTGGTTTTTCCTTTTTTGACTTTTTTACCGATGTCAAAACAGTTGACATGATCTGTTTCTTTGCTATCGCAGGTATTCAAAACAACGGAACCCACGGAATTTAAACCAACGGGAATAGAAGCTACATAACCTGTTATTTTTTTTGGTTTATGGCCTGGTAGGTTGTTATAAGAGACTTTAATAATGATAACTCCACGCTGGAAAGCCTGGAATTGGCTAAAGTCCGTACCAGGGCGACCTACGTTTCCATCAATTGGCACCCAGTTGGGGAAATCCGGGTAGCCAAAAGTTCCCGGAGTTCCAATGGTGCCAGTTTTGACAACCTCTGCATGAATCACTTTACCATCCACAGGTGAGTGGAAATGATGATAGGTGTTAGGCATTAGTACACAAGCTAAACCTGTACCACCAACAAACTTATTTTTAATTGTCTCATTTGCATTACCCAACATATCGTTGAGTGAAATAGGAATGTTTTTCACATCCAAAACAGTGTCTTTTTGTAAAGGGTTGTCAATATAACTACGCTGGTATTTGCCATCGATTTGCTGCACTTGAACAAGCGGGTTCATGATGCAGTCGGTAGGCGACACAATCACATAATCACGCTCTTGCATAGTAACAGGGCGACTTGGATAGTTTCCTTTTCTATCACTTATTAAATTACGAGCAAAAAACGCATTCCAGCTTTTATATTCCTGGCGTACATAATCATCAATTTCAATTCGTGTATCTTTAACCCATTCCTTAACTTTTTTGGTCGATTCCCTACTGTTCATATAGGCTAAATACTGCCTGTCCCATTTGGCAAGAAAGTTGGAACCAGTGGTAAGTTCTTGATCAGGCTTAACAGGGTTTCGGCCTTGTACAAAATCTTGGCCTGCCCAGTTTTTATAATAGAACCAAGAAAAATATAAAATGGGGTCTAAAGCGTTGTCGTTATCGCCTTCAATTTCAGGCAACGCAACACACCACTTTTCAAACATAGACCTCATTTCTTTCATTAAGCCCTCACCACTTTCGGCCTTCTTCCAAGGGTTTTTACTGGAATGCTCGTAAGAATAACCATCAGGAAGGTCGGTTAACCCTGCATAGATTTTATCGAACGCTTCTTGCGTATTTATATCATCTTTGTAAGCGTCTACCAGATACTTTAATGAGTCTTCACAAGGGGAAGACTTTGCAGTGGCTAATTGAGGGGTTAGTAATACCAAAAGTATAGATATACTGAGTAGGCTGGTATTCATAGATATTATTTTAAGCATAAAAATCCCTTCTTTACCGGTTCTCATAAGCATGAGATTTGACACAATTAATAAATTACATATAACGAGGCTGTAGAAAAACCGATAAATATAGATAAAAATTAGCCCCTCAGTAATTTTTTTGATTCCTGACATCATGCCAGCTTTTTTCAGACACATCAAGATTGTTATGGTCTAATAAACTAGGACACAAAACTTTAAATACTATTAAGTAAATTTAAGTGTTCGCGGATTTCGTCGCCAGTGCGACACATTGAATTTTAATGGCCAGTGGGCGAAACTCACGGTCGACTAAAACCCAATGTGAGATCACTATGCCAGAGACATATACCCGACTGACCGAAGAAGA
>Ga0233442_1000544_pt1 | contig 36394 bp, 27 predicted proteins | sample SI_123_September_3_FD_182789 | JGI IMG/M metagenome (GOLD analysis project Ga0233442, IMG submission 182789) | Seawater microbial communities from Saanich Inlet, British Columbia, Canada - SI_123_September2016_150_MG | ecosystem: Environmental > Aquatic > Marine > Inlet | place: Canada: British... | reverse complement strand
AAGATTTGAAGTTAGTACTTCAATCTTAGAAGAGTAAAACTTTTTCACTTTAAAGTCAAAAAAACTTTAAAAAAGAAGTCTTACTTAACAAAAGAAATTATACGAGGATAAATAATGAGAAATTATAAAAAAAGTTTATTAAGCTTAGTTGCAATTACAGCATTAAGCTCAAGTGCGATGGGAAGTAGTTATCTACCACTTGCTAATACAAGTAATGATAGTCAATGGATACTATTTGGTGTAAATGGTTACAAAATTAATGGTGGTGCACCAGCAGAGACTGCAATTTTTTCTGTTCATGGTGCAGCGTCTGATACACAAGTAACAGATTCTACAGCAGATGATTTAGCAGTTGCAGGTTTAAACGCAACCGCTGGTGATGCTACAACAGCAATGGCTGAAGTTAAAGCTCTTTATTTAGGTGGAACGGGTGAGTTGACATCAATCACTGCTAATGTTGATTCTTTAAGTACTACATACTCAACAACGGAACCAATTCGTACTATGTATATTAAAGCGCAAGGTAACTCTTATGCAGATGCACAGTTTACTTATAAAGCTTCATTAGAAGGTTTAGAGTTAGAATTCCAAATTAATGGTGATGCAACAAAGACTTATAAAGTAACTATTAGTGCACTAAACACATTTGATAATCCTGCAGCACGTACAGAAAAAGTACCAGCAGGTGCATTTGGTGGCGTTGAGTTAAAAGCAATTAGTGATGCTTCAGATTTTGATTTTGCAAATAATCCCGCGGATCCTGAAGACTATTTAAAAGAAGATCACCAAACTGAAAATGCTTCTGCTTCTTCACGTTTTTATGGTTACAACTCAACAAGTTCTAGTTGGGAAGTTTACGATTCTGCAAATAATGCCCTTTCTAATGACTTTACTGAATTGAAAAAAGGTAAGGCATACTGGGGTAAGATGGATACAGGTGATGGTACAACAGCATCAACAACAGAAGCTGGTTTAGTTCTTGGTAGTACAGGTCTTGTAGATGCTGATTATACGGGAGAGATTAATGCCGGTTGGAATTTAATGTCATTTGATGCAACAAATCCTGATATTCGTACTTCTACTACGGGTATTTTAGCAACACGAGTAGGTGATGGTGATTTAAATATTACTGATGCTTCTGGTAATCATACAATTACTTATACTATAGTTGGTGGTCAAACAACGGAAGTAATTGCTCAACAAATTAATATTGCTATTGAATCTGCTAAAGCATTCGGTGATATGCCAGCTTCTTTTGATTTTAGAGCTTTCCGATCATCAGCGACTGAGCTTGCATTTATTTCAAACAAAAAATTTACATTACAAGATGAAGGTGATAATTTTGGGCTTTCAAATGTTAAAACTTTAGCAGGTGGAAATGTTTGGGATAATGTTAGTAATACACTTGTTGACTTAAGTGCAAGTGATATGAATACTAGTATTAGTTCTGTATATGGAGAGTATGCATTACTTGTTGAGCCATTAGTTGGTGCAGGAACGGCTTCACAACTTGATGCTAATGCTTCTGCGACAGGTCCTAATGCTTCTGCTTCAATTCAAGTTAATGATGAACTTGCGGTTCCAATCTCTAATGGTGCTGGTACCGATGCTGTAGCAACAATCGCAACATTTGCTGCGGCTGCTACAAGTATTACAGGTATTGATGGTGCGGTAGCACTGGATTTAGATAATAATGGATCTAGCGAGCATGTTATTATCGCGGCGAATGCAACATCAGGTAAGTTTTATCTACGTGATCATACCTTTACTCGTGTTTATACGGTAGATGGTACAAACGCAGATGATACTGAAGTATTTACTATTAAAGGTAGTAAAAACAGTGCAACTGTTGCTCCAACAGCTGCTGATAGTTATACAGAATTCGCAGCCGATATTCAAGTACGTGCAGATGACAGTAATGATACTGGTGTATACGCGGTTGTAAATGGTGGGAATAGACTTGTAGTTATTAGTGCTGCAAAAGATACATCATCATTTGACTTAGTTGACAGTTATAACGCTGCTACTCAAAAAGGTGAATTCTTAAAAGATTCATCATCATCAGCAGATGTCGCAAAAGGTGCTATTAAAGCAGTATATGCTTTAAACACTATTGCAAAACAGACCATTGTTCCTAATACTGTTTATTTTGATATTTCATCTGATGCAGCTGCCGGTGGTAGTGATCATAATATTACTTTAAATGGTACAACAAGTGCATTTATGGGAATTGCAGCAATTACTGGTGATGCAACAACACGTTTAGCATTTATGGATAACATTGTTACTAAAGTTAATGCGCAACTGAAAGCACAAAGTGTACAAGCAACGGCTACACATAATTATGAATCAGGTGATTTTGGTGCATTTTTATCACGTGTAACAGTGACTGGTTATGGAATTACTTCATTAACGTATGAAAATAATGATACGGGTGTTTCTGCTGATCTACTACTGGGTAGTAGTGATACTAATAGTTCTGCTGCAACTCCTACTTTTGGATTATTAGCAACGCCTATTGGTTCATTAACTGCTGATTTAAAATACAATGCAATTTATACACCTGATTACGCGGTTGATGGTCCTCTTTATACTCTTAAAGATGCTGGATTTGATATGCAAGCTATTATTACGGGTTCAACTGACTTAACAACGGGTGCCATTGCATGGGACAGTTTAGACTTAACACGTAATCCAAAAGATTGGTTAAAAAATCAAGATTATAACTTATTTAATGTTGATGGAAAATCAGGTTATTGGGTTTATTTAGCAGCAGATGCTACTACAAATAGTTTAGCAATTGATAGTGTTGTGTTAAACCCATCATTTGTACATCACTTTACAAGTAATGTTGATACAACTGCGGTTCATACAGTAAATACTGCGGCAGGTGCTGATAATAAAAGTGCAACTGAAAATATTTTACGTGCAACACTTCAGTTAGAAGTAAGTGGATTACCAACTGATACAACGCCAGTACGTGTTTATGCAAATGTTGGTGGTAGTAAAGTTGAATTATCTTCATCATTAAATAATGGTATCTACTCAGGAACATTAAGTAGTTACGAAGTACAATCAATGAATGCAGGATCTGCATTTGATATTACTGCACAAGTTTCTAATGGTTTAGGATACAGCTTAAATAACATTTCTGCAGCAACAATTGATTATGAAAAACCAGCAATGCCTACAGTGGCACTAAGCACAGGTGCTGATGTTGCGATTGCTTCAACAAGTGTTGATACAACAGGTTTTTATGTTTACAAAGATTTAGTTCCTGAAAATAATGCTGACACAAGTAGTAATAAAATTGCTAAGCTTTTAGTTGCCGATGCAGCGGCTTATAATATTTGTGCTACAGATGGTATTAAACATGGACTAACATATACAATGAAAGCATTCGCAATGGATGGTACGGCTGCAACTTCAGGTGGTAGTAGTGATGGTCAACTTGGTTTTGGTAATGCGTCAGATGTTTATACATTTAACTATACACCAACAATTAAAAGTGCTCACATCTTATCTAATACCGAAGGTACAGATACAGAAGCAAGCTCATTAGGTGTAATTTATGACAGCTCTTGTGCGACAAATGCAACAGCTACAGAAAATTTTGGTATGTCAATTAAAGCGGTAACTTCGAGTAAAACGGTTAAATTATCGTATGTACCAAGAAGTACTGTTTCATTCTCAACAGATGTACCTTACACTATTTATGTTGGAACGTCTGCTGCCGGTCTTGCTCAAATTAAATATGTTCCCGCTTATGCAGGAGATAGATTTTATGTTGAACTTGATAATGTAGTATACGAAGGTAATTTTCCATCGGATGATTCAGCAAAAGGAAATTCAAGTAGTGCACTTGATGTATCTGCAACAATTATTGTTGGACAAAAACTTCCTTAATCGGAAGTTTTAATAATGAACAAAATCGTTTTATTTCTATTTTTAGTAGTTTTAGTTGATGGCGTAAATGCATTAGCTAAAACGTTAACTGATTTAGATGGAATTAAAACGTATCCTTTAAAACATGTAATATCAACTCCAAACTCTATAGTTTGGAGTTATCATGATAAAACGTTTAACGCATCTGAACCACTTCCTATACTTACTTCAAAAGCATTAAAAACATCAAAAGACTTCGCTCTTGTGAATCTTTCTAGAAACTCATTCTCTAAAATGTATCATGATAAAAATTTTTATAACCTCAAAATTGGATGGAATAAATTCTCTACTCCTAAAGATGGCATTGATGTTATAAAAACTTTTACTAACAATGAAATAAAATTTGTACTTACTTATGATGTATCTTCAAAGGCATGGGCAGGATACTCACCTAACAAGGAGATTCAAAAAGAGATTCGTAGTACTCGGATTTTATCTTTACAATATATTGAACCCAATGTGATATTTTATGTTTATTCACAAAAAATACAAACTATTGGTACTGTTTCTACTTCTCTTTCTCAATCATGCTTAGATAAAATAGACAACACTAAAATAAGCACTCTTTTAGACAGTGGAATAAACAAAGACAATATTAAAAATAGTACTAAAAGCATCTATCTTCAATCAAAATATATGTCTCATTATAAAAGCGGTATATACAATGATTCTAGAGTACTTTTAATTTATCCAAAACTTGATAAAGTAACATCAAAAAATTTACTGCGTTATGGTCCTGCTAATCCACGTGTAATGTTACATTATGCAAAAGAGTATGAAGGCAAAGAATTTTATATTTTTGATTATTTAAAAAAACAGTGTTATCGAGGACTGTTTCCCTCAATGAAAATACCTCCTTTTAGTAATTTGTCTAAAATATAAAAATTTATGTTAAAATTTTGTATATATTTAATATAGGTAGCTTATGATATTTAGAATTTTTATTTTCCTTTTTTTAACAACTTCCCTTTTTTCTGCTGATAATACAGACAGTTGGTACTCTAAAATTGATACAAAAGTTGAAGCGGGTATGTTTCTTTCTAATTTTGAAGGAGATATTTCTAATGCCTCATCTACAACAGACTTTAAAGATGATTACGGTTATGATAAAACGACTTCATCTTATTTTAGTTTGCAGTTTCGTTTTGATTATGACTATATGCCTAATATAGATATAAGTTATTTCAACATGAAGCAGAGTCAAAACGCAGATTTGAATAAAAGCTTTGAGGTAGCTGGAACAGATTTTAATGGAACAGTTTCAACGGCAATAGATTATAAAGTATTAAATGTAGTTTTACATAAAGAGTTTAAAACAAAGGGTGATCGTATTGTTATGTTTGGTAGAAAATTTTATCCTGGCGATGTAGAGTTTGATATCGGGATGAATATTAAAAGTGTTTTTTACCTTTTTCAAGTTAAAGATAGTAGTGATAGCAGTGCTGAATACGAATTTCTTGGAGTAAATTCAATTATTCCTTTACCTTACCTAGGTATAAAGTATTACTATTATAACTTTATAGGATACGCAAATATTTCGGCGCTCTCTTTTTCAGAAGCCAAAGCTATGGATTATCAAATAGGCATTGATTATCGTGTTATTGATAGACTCTATTTAAGTGCAAGTTATATTTATGAAGATTTTGAAGCTACTGCTGGTCGTGATAAAGTGTACTTTAAAACAGTAGGTAATAAGTTTAGTTTTAAGTATATATTTTAAAAACTATAAAAATGGTACAAAATTTGCTTTACTTCGCATAATTAATGCAAAGGATTGCAGATGAGATATATTTTAGTAGGGATACTACTGTTTAGTTTAACCCTTTTTGCTGTAGATGGCGTTCCTGAGAGTGAACGTGCTAAGAGCCAAAATAGTAACGAAGATCTTTTTTTAGCTGATAGTAGTAATTTAAGGGTAAGTGTCCAAGGCCTGGGTGTTGCTCCTATGTATGCAACTTCACCAGGACAAGCTTATGCTTTAGCAAAACGTGCGGCAACGGTTGAAGCCTACCGTTTAATTGCAGAGCGTGTTAAAGGCGTTAGAGTAGAGGGTGAAGATATTATCAAAAACATGGTAGTAAAAAGAACCATTGCTCGTGCTTATGTATCTGCTATGGTACAAAATGCTACGGTAGTTGAGACAACATTTAAAGATGGTGTTTGTGAAGTTGAAATGGAAGTGATGTTGTATCACAAGCAGTTTAAACAGTAAATTTAGCTTATTTTTAATATGTTATAATGCTTATTCAACAGAGAGGATTATGTAAATGAAAAAAATATTAATTATATTCATACTTTGTGTAAATTTTTTACATGCTGATACCAATCAACTTATTTTAGAAGAAATAAAGCAATTAAGAATTGATATGAATAAAAGATTTGAACAGGTTGATAAGAGGTTTGAACAAGTAGATAGACAGTTTGATCAAATAGACAAACGTTTTGAACAAGTTGACAAACGTTTTGAACAAGTTGATAAACGACTTGATTTCTCACAAAACCTAATTATTGCAATGTTGGCTATTGTATTGGCTACGCCTTTTTACCTGAAAAGAAGAGATGCTAAAGATCAAGAAAAGCTTGAAAAAATAAATAGTGTGTTAATGGTTTTAAGAGAGATGGCTTCAGATAATCCTAAAATAGAACACTCTATGAAAATAGCAGGACTTTAATAAAAAATGATGTCACAACGGGAAGACTCACAAGAGTATAAACAACGTCGTTCATTTTTTAATAGTTTAATAACATTATATGGACGTAATGTTGTTGAAGAAGTATTGTCCGATACAACAATTAATATTCATAAACTACATCTTAGCAAAAGTAATAAATCTGATAAAAAATTAGATGCCATGATAAAAGATGCACTCTCCCGTGACATTGAAATTGTTTATCATGATAAATCAGGATTATCACGAATTTCAAAAAATGCAAAACAAGATCAAGGTATTGCTATTGATGTTGCAACCACTTCATATAAAAGTAGTGATGATATAGAAAAAAACTATCATGATAGTTATCGTTTGCTTGCCTTAGATGGTATTCAAAACCCTCAAAATTTAGGGATGATTATACGAAGTGCTGCTGCTGGAAATATAGACGGCATTATTTTGCCTAGAAAAAGTAGCGCAAAACTTTCGCCGTTAGTCATGAAAGCGAGCGCGGGAACACTTTTTAAAATTGACATATTTTATTGTGATACTTTAGAAACTGTTTTTAAAAATCTTGACAGTGATACAAAAGTTTACGCTCTTTCTTCTCACGCTAAAGAGACAATACATACTGTAAAAGCATCAAAAAAATCTATTTTTGTTTTAGGCAATGAGAGTGATGGTGTTACTCCTGAGGTAATAAAGCAGTGTAATAGTTCTTTGAGTATTCCTATGAATCGAGGAGTAGAATCTCTTAATGTGGCAGTTACCGCCTCTTTAATAGCATTTATGAAATAAAAATATAGTTCTATCATTGTTTAAGAGTAGTCTTATCATGATAGAACTTGATAGAACTTTTTTATGATGAGGTCATAATGTCATAAGGACGTTTGATCTCATTGACTACTTCACTAACACTCATATGTCTACTTTTCCTAATAAACTCTTTTCCGTCTAAAAATATTAACACTGTCGGAATAGCAAAAACATTAAAATGTGCTGCAACTTCTTGGTCAATTGAAGTGTCAATTGATATCACTTCAAAGGTCTTGAAATTACTCTCAATAGCATCTAAAAGTTTTGGTTTTAATGCATGACAAACATTACATGTTGGTGCACTAAAGTAAAGCATTACAGCGAGATTATTTATAATGGTATCTTCTATTTTTTCTATCATGATAACTATTTTCCTTTTTTATAATTAAGAGATTATAGTATAAATTCTCTCAGATTTTAGCTTTGTTGTTTTAGTTTCTACATACTTAAGTCCATCGATATTTAAGTTTTCAAAATCTTCTAGTGTCTGAACATTATTAAGTGCTAACGCTTTTAAGACAATACCTCGATAAGCTTTTGCCCAATGAGAGACAACTTTTCCCTCTTTTAAAAATTTTAGCGTAGTATAGGGTTTATTAGGTTTATAAAATTTATCATAAAATCCTGCCCGCAAATCTAAAATATCTTCATTTTCTAAATAATTCTCAAGTAAGGCAGAGAAGTGTTTTTTGTAAAAAGCTTCAATAGCAATACCCTCTAATTTTTCACCTTGCTTGAGTTTATAGTTTGGAATTCTATCTTTAGCTAAAATTGGTCCAAAAAGATTGGAAAAAAGAATAGTCTGCTTATCAATATACTCCTGTGCCTCAGTTGGAAGTTCATTGTAAGAAATATAATCAAAAGCAACACCTGTATATCTTTGAATGGCTTTCATTGTTGGAAGTGTAAAGATATCTTTTTTATAATTTTGTGCTTTTTTAATGTCTTTAATACCAAAAAGTTGACATAAAGCACTATCCTCACAACTGTTAATGTGTTGGTTGTAGTGTTGTGTGATTTCTAGTCGTTTATGATACTCTAGGGGAAACAGAAGAGAGTCTTTATTTAATAAGGAACTTTTGTCCCCTCCTTCTACTTTAGACTCACTTGGTGCTAATAATACTATCATGATAGAACTCCTTTTATTAATAGAGTTATAGCGGATTTTTATTCATATTCCTATATAATGAAATAATTTATTTTTGTTAAAGGTTATTAGTGAAGTATTTAATGATATTAACTGTTTTCATCTCCTCAATATTCGCTACTGAGAGTTCAAGTATTGGAAAAATTATGAATCTTGAGGGTGTCGTAAAAGTTCAAAATGGAATTAAAAAAAGTCGTGCCAATAAAGGAACACTTTTATATTCAGAAAATTTAATAGTGACATCAAAAAATGCAAAAGCAAAGATTTCTCTTTTTGATGGTTCAACGATTTTAATGGATGAAAAATCTATTTTACGTTTTTTAAGTACCACAGAGTTAGAACAGCAAAAAGGTTCAATACTTTATCAAATTAGTAAACGAGATGTTAAAAACAGTCTGCATGTTAAAACAGCGTTCGCGATTATTGGAGTTAAAGGGACACGGTTTATTGTTAATAGTAAAAATGATGATAAAACAGTGCTTCTTGATGAAGGATTAATTGGAATTAAAAGTATTAAAGAGAAGTTTAAATACTATAAAGAAAAAGAGTGTAGTGAATATGAGAAATTTTTAAAAGAACAAAACAGTGCTTTTAAATCTTTTAAAAGTAAACAAGAAAAAGAGTTTATTGCCTTTGTAAATGAATTTGACCTTGAACCCGGACGAATGATTACATTTACTAACTCCCGTGTTGATGAAGTCCAAATTGAAAAAGAGGCTAATTCTCAATTTGAACATTTTAAACGTATACAGAGTGATTTTAAATGAGAAGAGAGATACTCAATATCTCTATAGTTATTATATTTATTTCTCTGTTACTCTACTCTTGGAGTAATCGATTAGATCCATTAGAGAGTTTCTCTTTACGTTTTCATGATAATAATTTTGAACTGCATCACCGTACTCCACATAAAGATATTGTTTTTATTGCTATTGATGAGCAGAGTGTCAATCATTTAGGTCGTTGGCCTTGGAACCGTGATCTATTATCTGATGGATTGGAAAGTTTACAAAAATCTAAAATTGTTCTCCTTGATATGATTTTTTCAGAAAAAACAGAAAATGATGAAAAATTGAAAGAGAGACTCTCCTTACTTCCTAATAGTGTTTGTGGCTTTTTTCTTAGGCAACGTGCTACACAAACCATAAGTGATTATCAAAAAGAGATGCTTACAGACTCCTCATTAGATCATTTACAGATGTCATTACATAATCAACATTCTAAAAGATTTGTTGAAGCTAAGTTTGCAGAGGTTAATATTGAACCTTTATTGGAATCGTGTAATATGTCAGGAACATTTTCAACACTTCGTGACAAAGATCAATTATTCCGTTCTTATCCTTTAGCGTTTTACTATGATAACTATCTCTACCCGTCATTAGGTGTTCAGGCATTACGACTTTATAAAAATGAAGACATAAAGTATAGCGATAATAATAGTGTCACATTGGCAGATAAAACATTTTATCATGATGAAAAAGGATTTGTAAAATTAAACTATTATCCTCTTTCGATGTATAAAACCATCTCTTTTCTTGATCTTTACGAGAAAAAAGTTTCTGAAAACTATTTTAAAAATAAAATTGTGATAGTGGGAATTACTGATGTTGGTGCGGGAGATGTAAGAGCAACCCCTATGGGCGCAATGAACGGACCACTATTACATTATACATTTATCTCAAACTATTTAAACAGTGAGCTTGTTCATGAGTTACGAGGAGTAGGTGCTGTTTCAATTGTACTTTTTGGGTTATTAGCATTATTTTTATCTTTTGTATTCCGAAAAGTTTTGTTTAGAGTAAGTAGTTATATTGCTATTTATTTACTATTTTTTACTGTAAGTAAATTGTTATTTGTCTATTACTCTTATTATATAGATGCTTTTTATCCTTTTATAGCACTTATTATTAGTGCACTTTTTATAGAAATTCAATCCTTTATTTATAAAGAGAAAGAGGGACAGTTTATTGAAAATGCATTTTCTAACTATTTGTCTTCTGAATTATTGACAGAGTTAAAGCAAAACCCTGAGCAATTAAAACTCGGAGGGGAGAAAAAAGAGATGAGTATTCTTTTTAGTGATATTCGTTCTTTTACTACATTTTCAGAGAAATTGTCTCCTCAACAGCTAATATCATTAATGAATCGATATTTTACACCTATGACACAAGCAGTAATAGATAATGGAGGAATGTTAGATAAGTATATTGGTGATGCAGTAATGGCTTTTTATAATGCTCCATTAGATTTAAAAGAGCATGCTAATGCAAGTTGTGAAACAGCTCTTAAAATGATTGAAGAGTTGAAAATATTAAATAAGGCATTAGAAAAAGAAAATTTACCTTTTATAGACATTGGAATTGGTATTAATAGTGATGAGGTAATTGTTGGAAACATGGGATCTGCTCAGCGCTTTAACTACACTGTAGTTGGTGATGGTGTTAATTTGGCATCACGAGTAGAAGGATTAAATAAAGAGTATGGTACTAACATTTTAATTACTGAGTACACAAAGTTAAAAATTTCTTCACACTATTTAACTCGAAAATTAGAAAAAGTAAAAATAAAAGGGAAGCAAAATGGTGTCATAATATTTGAATTAATGGAAAATACAACATTAAATCAAAAATTAAAAGAAAAATTTGATAAAGCTATTGTAGTATATGAAAATAAAAGATATGAGGATGCTATTATTGCATTTGAAGATATCTGTAAAACTAGAGATGATAAAGTCAGTAGAGTTTTTATAAAAAAAGCAAAAGAGATAATTGATGAAAAGTGTTCAAGAGTTAGCTGCAGAACGAATTAAGTTAATATTAAGTTATATTAATAAAATTGCCTTAGAGCTCGACTCAAATAAAGTATTAATGTTACTTGCAGATATGGGTCGAGATTTAACTCATGCTGATCGATGTACAGTATGGGTTTTAGATCATGAATCAAGTAATATTTGGACAAAAGTGGCGCACGGTGTTAATCGTATTAGTATTCCATTTAATTCGGGATTAGTAGGTTATTCGATTGCTAACGATGAAAGTATTACTATTGATGATGTTTATAATGATGAACGTTTTAATTCAAGTATAGATAAAAAAACGGGTTATAGAACACGTAGTATGTTAGTTATCCCTCTACATGATAGTGATGGAAAAGTTATTGGTGCTTATCAAGTTATTAATAAATTGACAGGTGATTTAGTTTTTACTGCTGATGATTTGGACTATATTCGTCTAGCGTCGACCTTTGCCGGAAATTCTATTGAGAGTTCTTTATTGGTTGAAGAGATTAAAGAGACACAAGCAGAAGTTATTTTTGCAATGGGTGCTATTGGAGAACGACGTTCAAAAGAGACAGGTAATCATGTTACTCGTGTTGCAAAGTATTCAAGAATACTAGCAGAACTTTATGGTCTTTCTGAAGAAGAGTGTGAGATGATAGAGTTAGTTTCTCCCATGCATGATATTGGAAAAGTTGGAATTCCTGATGCTATTTTAAACAAACCAGGCTCATTTAATAAAAGTGAGTGGCAGATTATGATGACTCATGCACAACTTGGGTATGAAATGTTAGAAAAATCTCAAAGACCACTACTTCAAGCTTCAGCAATTGTAGCAAGAGAACATCATGAAAAATGGAATGGGAAAGGGTATCCTAAAGGTCTAAAAGGTGATGAAATTCATATTTTTGGAAGAATTACCGCCGTTGCTGATGTTTTTGATGCCTTAGGAAGTGATAGAGTTTATAAAAAAGCATGGGACTTAGAGCGAATATTAAATCTTTTTAAAGAGGAACGTGGTGAGCATTTTCAAGCAAAACTTGTAGATCTTTTTTTAGATAATATAGATAAATTCTTAGAAGTTCGTGCACAATATCAAGATGAATATATTGAAGTAGAAAAAAAATACGATAATGACATTACTATTTTAGGCGCATACGGTACTAAAGGTCGAACCCATCAAGGAACAACATCGTTTTCAATAAATAAGCAACATGTAATTGATGCGGGTAACCTCCTTCACGGACTTGAAGAAAAAGCTGCTCATGTTGAAGGAATATGGTTAACACATGAACATCTTGATCATATTGCAGATTTAGCTTCAATATTAGATAGTTATTTTGCTCAACGTGTAAAGCCTTTGAAAATTTATGGCTTACAAAGTACACTTGATAGTGTAAGAGAGTGTTTCTTAAATGATAGAATTTGGCCAGATTTTTCAAAAATAAAACTTTTACACGATAATAAAATGAGTGTTGAATATCATCCCATAAAATTAAACAGAAAATATATTTTAGATGAAGAGACTTCAATAGAAGCTTTTAAAACAGACCATACTGATGGAAGCTGTGGTTATGTTGTTAAAAAGAATAAAACAGCAGTTTTGATTACTGCAGATACAGTTAATTTAAAAGGGGCTTTGGACATTTATAAAAGTCGTCGCGATATTACTGCAATGGTTTTAGAGTGCTCATTCCCAAATAACATGGAAAAACTGTCAGTTACTAGTAAACATATGACAGCAAATATGTTATTCTCAGAATTAAAAGTTTTAGATGCAAATAGTATTAATTTATATGTAAATCATATTAAACCACTATTTTTAGACGAAGTGAGTAATGAAATTGATGAAGCAAAAGGCGACTGGGAGGTCACCATTTTAAAAGATATGGATAAAATCGAATTTTAATTGAAAAAGCCTTGACATTAAAATAAAAATTGTCTATAATTCCGCTACCAAAAACGAATGCCGACATAGCTCAGTTGGCTAGAGCAGCTGATTTGTAATCAGCAGGCCCGGGGTTCAAATCCTCGTGTCGGCACCATTTGTTTTTGTATATTAGAAACAGTGTTAGACCAGATGATTACTTAAATGTAATTTTCAAGTAAAACGTGGTGAGATAGTCAAGTGGCCAACGACGGCAGACTGTAAATCTGCTCCCTTTGGGTTCCTAGGTTCGACTCCTAGTCTCACCACCATTAAAATGAGATGCGGGCGTAGCTCAGTTGGCTAGAGCGTCAGCCTTCCAAGCTGAGGGTCGAGGGTTCGAGTCCCTTCACCCGCTCCATTTACTTATTCTGGAAGCTGAAGTATAATAAACCTACTTATTGATACCAATCACAAAATTAGTTTTATGCACTTCTATAAATTTATTAAAATTTAACTTACCTAACTACTATTTATTAAATTGTCACAACTGTTTGTCGTGCTCGCATGGCTCAGAGGTAGAGCACTTCCTTGGTAAGGAAGAGGTCCCGGGTTCAATTCCCGGTGCGAGCTCCACTTAAATAAACAATAAAAATAATAAATTGAAAATATTTTCAATCTAAAGATAATTTAACAAATATTCTGATATAATTCCAAATCTAATTATATAAAAGTCGGAGGACATTATGGCAAAAGAAAAGTTTGAACGTAATAAACCACATGTTAACATCGGGACAATTGGTCACGTAGATCATGGAAAAACTACACTTACAGCAGCAATTACAGCAGTTTTAGCAGTAACTAATGATGCAGAGCTTATGGATTATGATCAAATCGATAACGCTCCTGAAGAACGCGAACGTGGAATCACAATTGCAACTTCACATGTTGAGTATGAAACAAATGACCGTCACTACGCACACGTTGATTGTCCAGGGCATGCTGATTATGTTAAAAACATGATTACTGGTGCTGCGCAAATGGATGGTGCTATTTTAGTTGTTTCTGCAGCTGATGGTCCTATGCCACAAACTCGTGAGCATATTCTTCTTTCAAAACAAGTTGGTGTACCATACATCGTTGTTTTCATGAACAAAGAAGATATGGTTGATGATGAAGAGTTAATGGAACTAGTAGAAATGGAAATCCGTGAATTACTAGATATGTATGATTTCCCAGGTGATGATACTCCAATTACTGCAGGTTCTGCAACAATGGCTCTTGAAGAAGCAAAAAGTGGAACTTTAGGTGATTGGTCTGCTAAGATTATTGAACTTATGAAAACTGTTGATGCTTACATTCCTGAACCAGAACGTGAAACTGACAAAGATTTTTTAATGCCAGTTGAAGATGTTTTTTCAATCTCAGGTCGTGGAACAGTTGTTACTGGTCGTATCGAACGTGGTATTGTTAAAGTTGGTGAAGCAGTTGAAATCGTTGGGATTAAAGATACTCAGTCTACTACTGTAACTGGTGTTGAAATGTTCCGTAAAGAAATGGATCAAGGTGAAGCAGGTGATAACTGCGGTATTCTAGTTCGTGGTATTGGTAAAGATGATGTTGAGCGTGGACAAGTTCTATGTAAGCCAGGTACTATTACTCCACATACAACTTTTACTGCTGAGATCTATGTATTAAGTAAAGATGAGGGTGGTCGTCATACTCCATTCTTCTCTAACTACCGTCCACAGTTTTATGTACGTACAACTGATGTTACAGGTGCTATTACACTACCAGAAGGTACTGAAATGGTTATGCCAGGTGACAATGTAAGTATTACTGCTGAATTAATTTATCCAATTGCTATGGAAGAAGGTACTCGTTTTGCAATCCGTGAGGGTGGTAGAACTGTTGGTGCTGGTGTTGTAGCTAAAATTCTTAAGTAATTAACTTATGAGAGAATCAATACATTTAGGTTGTGAGAAATGTACACGTCGTAATTATCATACAACAAAAAATAAAAAGACTCATACAGAAAAATTTACAGTACGTAAGTACTGTAAATGGTGTCGTGAGCACACAGTTCATAAAGAAGCAAAATTATAATATATAAATTATAATGATGTTTTTGTGATTGAGGTTTCTCAATCACTGAACACGTTTTAAAATATTTAGGCGAATAGCTCCAATGGTAGAGCGCCGGATTCCAAATCCGATGGTTGTGGGTTCGAGTCCCTCTTCGCCTGCCACACATTTTCTATTAATGATGCTTTTTAGCATTATTTATAGGTAATGGTTACAACTGATCTTAGAGGATTAAAATGAGCACAATAAAAAAACACTATAAAAATGCAATACTAGAACTTTCAAAAGTTATTTTCCCAACTAAACCTCAGGTTAAACAAGCATTTTTTGCCGTTTTTTTGGTTGTTACGTTTATTGCAATATTTTTAGCATTAGTTGACCTTTTAATGTCTTCAACATTATCAGCAATTTTAGGGTAGGGAGTTTATATGGCACACGAATGGTATTCTATCCAAACTTTTGGTAGTGATAAAAGCGTTAAAGTTGCAATTGAAAATATGATTATTGAAAATTCTCTTCAAGAAAATATTCAAGAAGTAATTGTTCCAACGGAAGATGTAATTGAAGTAAAATCAGGTAAAAAGAAAATTACAGAGCGTTCATTATACTCTGGATATGTTTTTGCAAATATTGATTTAACTGTTGAAATTCAACATATGATTCAATCAATCCCTAAGGTTTCAGGGTTTATTGGCGAGAACAATCATCCAACACCATTAAGTGAAAGAGATATTCAAGTCATTCTAGACCGTGTTAATAATCGTGCTGCACCAAAACCAAAAATATTTTTTGAAGCTGGTGAAATGGTTCGTATTAATGAAGGTCCGTTTGCAAACTTCACGGGTGTAGTTGATGAGTATGACTTAGAACATGGAACTCTTAAGTTAAATGTATCTATTTTTGGTCGTGCTACACCAGTGGATATTTCGTATACACAAGTTGAAAAAGTAATATAAAAATTTAATCTAAAAGTAAAGGAGATTCAATGGCAAAAAAAGTCATGGATTATATCAAGCTTCAAATCGAAGCAGGTAAAGCAAACCCGGCACCTCCAGTAGGTCCAGCACTAGGACAACGTGGTGTTAACATCATGGAATTCTGTAAAGCATTTAATGAAAAAACAAAAGACAAAATGGGATTTAAAGTTCCAGTTGTTATTACTGTTTATTCTGATAGAAGTTTCACTTTTATCACAAAGCAACCACCAGCATCTGCTCTTATTATGAAAGCAGCAGGAGTTAAAAAAGGTACTGATAATCCTCTTTTAAACAAAGTTGGTAAAATCACTAAAGCACAACTTATGGAAGTTGTAAAAATGAAAATTGAAGATTTAAATACTGATGACGAAGAGATGGCAGCTAGTACTATTGCTGGTTCTGCTCGTTCAATGGGAATTGAAATCGTAGATTAGTAGTAATTTAGTTCGCTAAATTATTAATCATAAACCACAATGATTTAAAACAATGTGGAAGATTTTGAATGGAGAAATCAATGGCAAGTAAACGTTACAAGCAATTAATTGAAAAAATTGAAAACAAAGATTATTCAGTAGAGGCAGCAACTGCTCTTTTATCTGATATTAAATCTGCAAAATTTGACGAAACTGTTGAAGTTGCAATTAAGTTAAATGTAGATCCTCGTCACGCTGACCAAATGGTTCGTGGTGCGGTTGTACTCCCTAATGGAACTGGTAAAACTGTACGTGTTGCAGTATTCGCTAAAGGTGTTAAAGCTGATGAAGCTAAAGCCGCTGGTGCAGATATTGTTGGTACTGATGATTTAGTAGACCAAATTAAAGAGGGAATCTTCAACTTTGATGTCGTTGTTGCCGCTCCTGATTGTATGGGTCTAGTAGGTAAAATTGGTCGTATTTTAGGACCAAAAGGTATGATGCCTAACCCTAAAACTGGTACTGTTACACCTGACGTTGCAACTGCTGTTAAAAACGTTAAGGGTGGTCAAGTAGCATTCCGTGTTGATAAAAAGGGTAATATTCATGCTGGTATTGGAAAAGTAAGTTTTTCTGCTAAACAAATTGAAGAAAACTTAAATACATTAATGGTTTCTATTAATAAACAAAAACCAGCTTCTGCTAAAGGACGTTACATCCAAAACGCAGTGCTATCTTTAACTATGAGTCCTTCAATTAAGCTTGACGCTTCTGAACTTTTAGATATTAAATAATAATTTTCACCTCTTGGTGAAAATTACTCTCTTGTTCCACTAGTTAAAATCTTATATTAAGTTATTTTCAGTATACTTCGCAAAACTTTTTAATTAAAAAATAATGTAAATTTTTTTAATTAAAAGGTTTCTATAAATATTTATAGTAATTCTTAACTTATGGACTAAAGATAAATGGAGTGAAAGCTTAATAGTGTTTTATACACTTCCCTTTTGAAGTTTGTCTGGAAAGGAGATAAAATGACAAGAAATGAAAAACAAGAAATTATCAATACACTTACAGAAGAGTTCAAAGTAGCTAACTGTGTTGTAATGTCTGATTTTAAAGGTTTAACTGTTTCTGATCTTGAAGCACTACGTAAGTCTGCACGTGCAAAAGAAGTAAAAGTTCAAGTTATTAAAAATAGCTTAGCAACAATTTCTTTGAAAAATGCAGAATTAGAAGGAATTGAATTAACTAATACAAATATATTTGTATGGGGTGAAGATTCTGTTGCTACTTCTAAAGTAGTATCTGACTTTGCAAAAGCAAACGAAACATTTACAATTAAAAATGCATATGTTGATAACGAAGCTAGCGATGTTGCTACTGTTGAAGCATTCGCTAAACTTCCTGGTCGTGAAGAGTTGCTTGGTATGCTTGCTGCTACTTGGATGGCACCTGTTGCTAACTTTACAATTGGACTTGAAGCATTACGTGCTAAAAAAGAAGAAGAGAGTGCTTAATTAGCACTTAATTTGAATATATGGGATGTATTAAGACATCAATTTTGAATATTTATTCAAACACGATAACTTTTGTTTTATAATAAAAAGTTACGTAAGATAGTGTTAACACTATCTACATGAAAACAATGGAGACATATATTATGGCTGTTACTAAAGAAGACGTATTAGAATTTATTTCTGGTTTATCAGTACTTGAGCTTTCTGAGCTTGTTAAAGAATTTGAAGAAAAATTTGGTGTATCTGCACAACCTGTTGCTGTAGCTGGTGGCGCTGCTGCTGGTGGCGCTGCTGCTGAAGAAAAAACTGAATTTGATGTTGTATTAACTGACGTTGGTGCTAAAAAAATCGGTGTAATTAAAGCAGTTCGTGCTCTTACAGGTCTTGGACTTAAAGAAGCTAAAGAGGCATGTGAAGGTCTTCCATCTACAATCAAAGAAGGTGTAGATAAAGATACAGCTGAAGAAGCTAAAAAAGCTTTAGAAGAAGCTGGTGCAGTAGCAGAAATCAAGTAATTTCTTTTACTTTACTACAAAGAGAGACTCTCTTTGTAGTACCCATTTGGGTTGTTAACATTTATGATTTTGTCATAAGTGTTAACAACCCTTTTGTCGTTAAAAAAACCACTAACATCTATTACTTGTGGTCTTGTCATTTCAGGGACGCCTGAATAACTCCTAATGATATAATTCTATATCATCTTCTCGTATTTAATTAAGGTAGCGTATGTTAAATAACTTACACTCTGGTAATCGCCTTCGTGTTGATTTTGCTAAAACTCCTCAGCAAATAGATATTCCTAATTTACTTCAATTGCAACAAAGCTCTTATGATTCATTTTTAATGATGGATAAAAAAGACCGTTCTAAAAGTGGAATTGAAAAAGTATTTCAATCAGTATTTCCTATTATTGATTCTCAAAATAGATTAACGTTAGAATATGAAGGTTCAGAAGTTGGTAAACCTAAGTATACTGTTCGTGAATGTATGGAACGTGGTTTAACGTACGCAGTTTCTCTTCGTATGAAAACACGTCTTATCCTTTGGGATAGAGATGAAAATACTAAAGAAAAACTTGGTGTAAAAGATATTAAAGAACAGTCGATTTTTATTCGTGATATTCCTTTAATGACAGACAGAACATCATTTGTAATTAATGGTGTTGAGCGTGTTGTTGTAAATCAACTTCACCGTTCTCCTGGTGTTATTTTTAAAGAAGAAGAGTCTACTACAGCGGGTAATAAATTAATTTACACAGGTCAAATTATTCCTGATCGTGGTTCATGGTTATACTTTGAATACGATCCAAAAGATATCTTGTATATGAGAATCAATAAACGTCGTAAAGTACCTGTGACTATTATGTTCCGTGCATTAGGATACTCTAAACAAGATATTTTAAAATTATTTTATCCTCTACAAACTATTGTATTAAAAGATAATTTATTTTTGATGGATTTTGATGCAACAGCATTTGCGGGTCGTTTAGATTACGATTTAATTGCAGAAGATGGGACACTATTAGTTGCAGCGGGTAAAAGATTATCATCTAAAAAAGCACAAAAACTTATTGATGATGGAATTAAACGTGTTCAATATCCTGTCGATGTACTTTTAAACAGACACTTAGCAGAGTCAATTATTGATCCTGAAACAGGAGAAATTCTTTTTGACACTATGTCAGGACTTGATGATGTTAAATTAAAGAAAATTGCTGAAAGTGGTACTGATTCTTTTGTTATTGCAAATGATTTAGAAGAGGGTGTTGATGCATCTATTATTAATGCATTTATTGCTGATGCGGATTCACTTAAACTTCTTAAACAAACTGAAGATATTGAAGACGAAAATGATTTAGCTGCTATTCGTATTTATAAAGTAATGCGTCCAGGTGAACCTGTTACAAAAGATGCTGCAAAAGCTTTTGTAAAACAACTATTTTTTGATCCAGAACGTTATGATTTAACAAAAGTCGGTCGTATGAAAATGAATCATAAATTAGGAATGAATATTCCTGAATATGTGACAGTTCTTACAAATGAAGATATTGTTAACACGGTTAAATATGTTATTAGTGTAAAAAATGGTCAAGGTCATATTGATGATAGAGATCACTTAGGTAATCGTCGTATCCGTTCTATTGGTGAACTTTTAGGTAATGAATTACACAACGGTCTTATTAAGATGCAAAAAGCAATTAAAGATAAGTTGTCAACAATGAGTGGACCTACAAGTGAATTAATGCCACATGATTTAGTTAATTCTAAAATGGTTACTTCTACCATTATGGAATTTTTCTCAGGTGGACAACTTTCACAATTTATGGATCAAACGAATCCATTGTCTGAAGTAACACATAAGCGTCGTTTATCTGCACTTGGTGAAGGTGGTCTTGTAAAAGAACGTGCTGGTTTTGAAGTACGTGATGTTCATCCTACTCACTATGGTCGTATCTGTCCAATTGAAACTCCAGAGGGTCAAAATATTGGTCTTATTAATACACTTGCAACGTACTCTAAAGTAAATGAGCATGGTTTTATTGAAGCACCCTATAATGTTATGAAAGATGGTGTTGTCACTAATGAAGTTATTTATCTAACAGCAACACAAGAAGAGGGTAAGCGTATGGCTGCTGCTTCTAATATCTTAAATGAAGATGGTACATTTATTGAAGATTTAATTGAAACACGCCAAGATGGTGAAATTACTCTTAAATCACCAACAGAATGTGATTACAAAGATTTATCATCTCATATGGTTGTTGGTGTTGCTGCTTCGTTAATTCCTTTCTTAGAACATGATGATGCGAATCGTGCTTTAATGGGATCAAATATGCAACGTCAAGCGGTTCCTTTATTGAAACCACAAGCGCCAATGGTAGGAACAGGTGTTGAAAAACTTGTTGCTCGTGATGCTTGGGAATGTGTTAAAGCTGAACGTGCAGGAACTATTGAAAAAGTTGATGCAAAACATATTTATGTAAAAGGTGAAGATGAAGATGGATCATTTATTGACTATTATCCATTACAAAAAAATCTTCGTACCAATCAAAATACGACATTTTCACAAAAACCAATTATTAAAATTGGTGACGCGGTAGCTAAAGGGCAAGTAATTGCCGATGGTCCAAATATGGATCAAGGAGAGTTAGCACTGGGTATTAATGCGATGGTTGCATTTATGCCATGGAATGGTTACAACTACGAAGATGCAATTGTAATGAGTGAAAAAATGATTCGTAATGATTCATTTACTTCAGTACACGTTTATGAAAAAGAGTGTGAAGCTCGTGAACTAAAACATGGTGCAGAAGAAATTACTCGTGATATTCCTAATGTTCGTGATGATGAACTTTCTCATTTAGATGAGTCAGGTATTATTAGAGTAGGAACTCATGTAACGGGTGGAATGATTTTAGTAGGTAAAGTTTCTCCTAAAGGTGAAGTGAAGCCAACTCCAGAAGAGCGTTTATTACGTGCTATTTTTGGTGAAAAAGCGGGTCACGTTATCAATAAATCTCTTTATTGTCCACCATCTATGGAAGGTGTAGTTGTAGATATTAAAGTATTTACTAAAAAAGGTTATGACAAAGATCCTCGTACTTTAGAGATTGAAAAAGCAGAACGTGATGAACTTGAACGTGAGCATTATGATCGTTTATTAATGATTGATAAAGAAGAGATGCTTCGTATTACCGATTTACTTTCAACTGTAGGTCTGCAATCTGATGTTGCAGTTAATGGGGTTGAGTACAAAGCAGGTGACTTAGTTGATCCATCTGACTTAGAAGAAGTAAGCCGTTTTGCAATGAATTCAATTGTTAAAGCATTTACTGATGATATTCAAGCCAAATACAATCAAACTAAAAATCGTTTTCAACGTGAAAAGAAAAAATTCCGTGATGAGCATGAAGAGAAACTTTCAATTTTAGAAAAAGATGACATCCTTCCAAATGGTGTTGTTAAATATGTGAAAGTTTATATTGCTACAAAACGTAAATTAAAAGTGGGTGATAAAATGGCAGGGCGTCATGGAAACAAAGGTATTGTTTCTATTATCGTTCCTGAAGTAGATATGCCATATATGGAAGATGGACGTTCAGTAGATGTTTGTCTAAATCCACTTGGTGTACCTTCTCGTATGAATATTGGTCAAATTTTAGAAATGCATCTTGGAATGGCAGGTCGTGAACTTGGTCTTCAGATTGAAAATATATTTGAGTCAAAACAAGATGAATTTATCCAACAACTTCGTGAAAAAATGATTGCTATTGGTAGTGTTGCTAAGTTGATGAATACTGTTGAATTTATTAATGGACTTACGAATAAAGAGCTTTTACGTTATGCACGTGATTGGTCAAATGGTGTTAAGTTTGCCACTCCAATTTTTGAGGGTGTTGACCAAGGTGAATTTGATCAATTATTTGAATTAGCTAAAATGGATGAAGATGGTAAAACTGTTTTATTTGATGGTAAAACAGGAGAGCAAATTAAAGAGCGTGTTAATGTTGGTTATATGTACGTACTTAAACTGCATCACTTGGTTGATGAAAAAGTGCATGCTCGTTCAACGGGACCATACTCTTTAGTAACACAACAACCTGTTGGTGGTAAAGCCTTATTTGGTGGACAGCGTTTTGGAGAGATGGAAGTATGGGCACTTGAAGCTTATGGTGCTTCTGCAGTACTTAAAGAGATGTTAACTATTAAATCAGATGATGTTGATGGTCGTGTACGTGCTTATAAAGCATTAACAAAAGGTGAAAGTGTACCAGCTTCTGGTATTCCTGAAACTCTTTTTGTATTAACAAAAGAGTTACAATCACTTGCTCTTGATGTAGAGATTTTAGACGAGGTGGAAGACGATGAGTAAATTAGTGCCAGTTGATATTAGAGAAGATAAACGTCCTACGGACATCAAGAAATTACAATTTAGATTAGCATCACCAGAAAAAGTTCTTTCATGGAGCTTTGGTGAAGTAAAAAAACCAGAAACTATTAATTACCGTACTTTGAAACCTGAACGTGATGGTCTATTTTGTGCGAAAATTTTTGGACCAGTACGTGATTATGAGTGTCTTTGTGGTAAATATAAAAAGATGCGTTATAAAGGCGTAGTATGTGAAAAATGTGGCGTTGAAGTAACATCACAAAAAGTACGTCGTGTACGTATGGGACATATTGATTTAGTAACACCTGTTGCTCATATCTGGTATGTAAATTCTCTGCCATCTCGTATTGGAACACTTCTTGGTGTGAAGATGAAAGATTTAGAACGTGTACTTTATTATGAAGCGTATATTGTTAAAACTGGTGGTGAAGCGTATTATGATGCAGAACAAAAAACTGCAGTAACACGTTATGATGTTTTAAATGAAGAGCAGTATAGAACTTTAGTTCAGCGTTATGGTGAATTAGGTTTTGAAGCTGAAATGGGGGGAAGTGTTATCCGTGATCTTTTAGATGAAATTGATTTAGTTGATCTATTTTCTAACTTAAAAGATGCGTATGCTGCTACAAATTCTGAAGCAAAACGTAAAACAATTGTTAAACGTATGAAAGTATGTGAATCATTTTTAAATTCTGGAAATAATCCAGCATGGATGATGTTAACGGCACTTCCAGTTCTTCCACCTGATTTACGTCCTCTTGTTTCACTTGATGGTGGAAAATTTGCAGTATCTGATGTAAATGATTTATACCGTCGTGTTATTAACCGTAATCAACGTTTAAAACGTTTAATTGAACTTGAAGCTCCTGAAATTATTGTACGTAATGAAAAGCGTATGTTACAAGAATCAGTAGATGCTCTATTTGATAATGGTCGTCGCGCTAACGCTGTAAAAGGTGCTAATAAACGTCCACTTAAATCATTAAGTGAAATTATTAAAGGGAAGCAAGGTCGTTTCCGTCAAAATCTTCTTGGAAAACGTGTTGATTTTTCTGGTCGTTCGGTAATTGTTGTTGGACCATATTTACGTATGGATGAGTGTGGGTTACCTAAAAAAATGGCACTTGAGCTATTTAAACCTCATTTAATTGCTAAACTTGAAGATAAAGGTTATGCAACTACAGTAAAAACTGCTAAAAAAATGATTGAAGAAGAAACAAACCAAGTTTGGGAATGTTTAAGTGAAATTGTTGATGGATATCCTATTTTACTAAATCGTGCACCAACACTACATAAGCTTTCAATTCAAGCGTTTCACCCTCGTTTAATTGATGGTAAAGCAATTCAATTACACCCTCTAGTTTGTGCGGCATTTAATGCCGATTTCGATGGGGATCAGATGGCAGTTCATATTCCACTTGGTGCTGAAGCTATTGCAGAAGCAAAAGTTTTAATGCTTTCAAGTATGAATATTTTACTTCCAGCATCAGGTAAAGCTATTGCTACACCATCTCAAGATATGGTTCTTGGTATCTATTATATTACTCTTGAAAAAGATGGTGTTATAGGTAGTAATAAGCTATTTGCTAATGTTAATGAAGTGGTTATTGCGTTAGAGCATAAAGCATTGGATATGCATGCAAAAATTCGTACACGTGTAGATGGAAGAATTATTCATACTACTGCGGGTCGTCTTTTATTAAAAGCTATTCTTCCTGATTTTGTTCCTGTTGAACTATGGAATCAAATTATGAAAAAGAAACGTATTAACACTGTTGTTGATTATGTTCAAAAATATGGTGGAGTTGCTATTACAGCATCATTTTTAGATAACTTAAAAGATTTAGGGTTTAAACATGCAACTGAAGCAGGAGTATCAATTTCTATTACAGATGTTATTATTCCTCAAGCTAAATATCCAAAAATTGTGGATTCTAAAACAAAAGTCAAAGAGATTCAAAAGCAATTTGAAGCGGGTCTTTTAACGGAACAAGAACGTTACAATAAAATTATTGACGTATGGACTGATACTAATAATACTGTTGCGGCACAAATGATGGAATTAGTTGAAAACGATAAAGATGGTTTCAATTCTATTCATATGATGGCTGATTCTGGAGCTCGTGGTTCTGCGGCACAAATTCGTCAGTTAGCTGGTATGCGTGGTCTTATGGCAAAACCAAGTGGTGATATTATTGAGACACCTATTATTTCTAACTTTAAAGAGGGACTAAACGTACTTGAGTACTTTATCTCTACCCATGGGGCTCGTAAAGGTCTTGCGGATACAGCACTTAAAACAGCGAATGCGGGTTATTTAACACGTAAACTTGTTGATGTTGCACAAAATGTTAAAGTTGTTGAACACGATTGTGGAACTCACGAAGGAATTGAAATTACTGATATTTCTATTGGTAATGAGATGATTGAGCCACTAGAAGATCGTATTCATGGACGTGTTTTGGCTGAAGATGCTATTGACCCAATTACTAATGAGATTCTTTATTCTGAAGGTACTTTAATTGATGAAATTAAAGCAGAAAAAATTGTTGAAGCTGGTATCAAATCAGCAAATATTAGAACACCAACAACATGTAAATCTACAGCAGGTATTTGTGCATTATGTTATGGTCTAAATCTTGGAACAGGTGAAATGGTTCGTCGTGGTGAAGCTGTTGGTATTATTGCTGCACAATCAATTGGTGAACCAGGTACTCAGCTGACTCTTAGAACATTCCACGTTGGTGGAACGGCATCTAGTACACAACAAGAGCGTAATATTACTGTTGAAAAAGAGGGATTTATTCGCTATTTCAATATGAAAACATTTACATCTAAAGAGGGTAAAGAGATTGTTGCTAATCGTCGTAACTCTGCTATTTTACTTGTTGAGCCAAAGATTAAAGCACCATTTGATGGTGAAATTAAAATTGAAACTATTCATGATGAAGTGTTAATTAGCATTAAAGGTGCAAAAGAGACTGTTCGTTATAGTTTACGTAAAAATGATGTTGCAAAACCAAATGAACTTGCGGGTGTCGCTGGTAAAATTGATGGTAAATATTATTTTCCATATACATCAGGTAGTAAAGTAGTCGAAGATGAATCAATTGTAGAAGCTATTCAAGAAGGATGGAATACACCAAATCGTATCCCTTATGCTTCTGAAATTCAAGTTAAAGATGGTGAACCGGTAACGCAAAAAATTAAAGCTAATGAAAATGGTAAAGTTAAATTCTTTTTATTAAAAGGCGATTATTTAGAGCGTAAAGAAGATATTAAAACTGGTTATGAAGTTAAAGAGAAAGGTCTTTTTGCTGTTGTTGTTGATGCTGATGAACGTGAAGCAGTACGTCACTATATCGCACGGGGATCAATTGTAAATGTTGATGATGATACTTTAGTAGAAAAAGAGACAATTCTAGCAAAACCTTCTTCAGAAGAGTCAACTATTATTGCTGAGTGGGATCCATATTCAAATCCTACTATTTCTGAAGCTGATGGTACGGTAACATTTGAAGATATTATTCCTGGTGTTACTGCGTCTGAGCAATTTGACGAACTAACAGGTCAAACACGTCTTATGATTAATGAACATATTGCGGGTGAATACAAGCCTGCTATTCTTTTAGCAACAAAAGATGGAAATATTATTCGTTATGCGGTTGAACCAAAAACAGCAGTTTATGCTCAAAATGGTGGAGAAGTTTCAATTGCAGATGTTTTAGCAAAAACGCCTAAAGCACTTCAAAAGTCTTCTGATATTACTGGGGGTCTTCCTCGTGTATCTGAACTTTTTGAAGCACGTAAACCTAAAGCCTCTGCAATGATTGCACAGATGGATGGTGTGGTTAGTTTTGGAAAAATGTTACGTGGTAAAGTGCGTATTGTAATCTCATCAGACAATGGAATGATTAAAGAGTATTTTGTAGATAAATCTTTACTACCCGTTGTTAATGAAGGTGAATTTGTACATGCTGGTGAGCGTTTAACTGATGGTGTTATTTCATCATACGAAATTTTAAATATTATGGGTACAAAAGCACTTTATAACTATTTAGTTTCTGAAGTACAACAAGTTTACCGTCGTCAAGGGGTAAATATTGCTGATAAACATATTGAAGTTATTTTCACTCAAATGTTACGTCAAGTAAAAATAATTGATTCTGGAGATACAAAATTTATTATTGGTGATCTGATTTCTAAACCTAAGTTTATTGCAGAAAATAAGAAAATTTTACGTCTAGGCGGAGAACCTGCTATTGCTGAACCTTTCTTAGTCGGTATTACTAGAGCGGCAGTATCTGCTGATTCTATTATTTCTGCTGCATCATTCCAAGATACTACTAAAGTATTGACAGAAGCTGCAGTGTCTGCAAAAGTGGATGACTTAACAGATCTTAAAGAGAATGTTATTATTGGTCGTACTATTCCAGTTGGAACAGGTATATACAAAGATGAAGAGATATTATTTAATGATGATTCTGAGTAGAGTAAGCTAGTCATACTTATCCTACAACTCTATCATGATAAGTTATCATGATAGAGTTTCTGTAATAACTTTTTAATATTCAATTTCTTATAATTCAAACTTCTTACACATGAAAATTCCCAATAATTATTCTATCCTTCTTACTATTTAAAAAATTATTTATCCATAAGAATATTTTAGATATAATTCCGAGTCTATTAGTCTGTATATGTTTTCGAGCATATTCAACTAAAATTCTACTGGAAACTTAATAAAGGGAGAAAACAATGCCTACAATCAATCAATTGATTCGTAAAGAGCGTGTGAAACAGGTTAAAAAATCTAAATCACCAGCTCTAGTAAATTGTCCACAACGTCGTGGAGTATGTACTCGTGTATATACTACAACACCAAAAAAACCAAACTCGGCACTACGTAAAGTTGCTAAAGTTCGTTTAACTTCAGGTTTTGAAGTTATTTCATATATCGGTGGTGAGGGTCATAACCTTCAAGAACACTCTATCGTTCTTGTTCGTGGTGGTCGTATCAAAGATTTACCTGGTGTTAAGTATCACATCGTTCGTGGTGCACTTGATACAGCTGGTGTTGCAAACCGTATGGTTGCACGTTCTAAATATGGAACAAAAAAGCCTAAGAAATAGTATACGCTAAGTGAGCAAAAGCCCACTTAACTACGCTAACACTAAGTTTACTTCGGCAGTAAGCCCAATAAACTAGGTTTTAAATTTTAAATTAGTTCAAGCTAGCACAGGGTACGCAATGTACTTTGAGTAAATTTGAAAACAAATTGAAGAAGGAAAATTATGAGAAGAAGAAGAGCCCCAGTACGTGAGATCATGCCCGATCCAGTTCATGGAAGTAAAATTTTAACAAAATTCATCAACAAAATTATGTTAGATGGAAAAAAATCAACTGCTGAAAAGATTATCTATAACGCTTTAGATATTATCTCTTCACGTGGTGAAAAAACGGGAATCGAAACTTTTGATGCTGCGATTGAAAATATCAAGCCAGTAATCGAAGTTAAATCTCGTCGTGTAGGTGGTGCTACATACCAAGTTCCAGTAGAAGTACGCCCAGTTCGTCAACTTTCATTGGCAATTCGTTGGTTAGTAGATGCGTCTCGTAAACGTAACGAGCGTACTATGGCTGAGCGTTTAGCAAATGAACTTATGGATGCATCAACTGATAAAGGTTCTGCATTCAAGAAAAAAGAAGATACTTACCGTATGGCTGAAGCTAATAAAGCTTTTGCTCATTACCGTTGGTAAGCAGAAAGATTTTTCTACTTTAGTTTTAACCCTTGGGTTAAAACTATTTTACTCCGACCTCTTTTGTAAAGAAATCATTTTTACACATATGACTTTTTTTATGAAAGAGGTTTTACTCTAAAACAACTAAAAACTAAGGTAACAAATATGGCAAGAAGTCACAATTTAAATGATGTAAGAAATATCGGAATTGCTGCGCACATTGATGCAGGAAAAACAACAACTACAGAGCGTATTTTATTTTATACGGGTGTTGAGCATAAAATTGGTGAAGTGCATGATGGTGCTGCAACTATGGATTGGATGGAACAAGAACAAGAGCGTGGTATTACAATTACTTCAGCGGCAACTACTTGTGAGTGGGCTGGAAAACAAATTAATATTATTGATACTCCGGGTCACGTTGATTTTACTATTGAAGTTGAGCGTTCTATGCGTGTTCTTGATGGTGCAGTTTCTGTATTTTGTGCAGTTGGTGGAGTTCAACCACAATCTGAAACAGTATGGCGTCAACGTAACCGTTATAAAGTTCCTTCAATTGTTTTTGTTAACAAAATGGACAGAACAGGTGCAGATTTCTACGAAGTAGAAAAACAAATTAAAGACCGTTTAAAAGGTAATCCAATGCCTTTTCAACTTCCAATTGGCGCAGAAGCTGAATTTGAAGGTGTTGTTGATTTAGTTAAAATGAAAGAAGTTGTATGGGATACTGAAGCGGCTATGGGTTCTGCGTATAGTGAGCAAGAAATCCGTGAATCACTTCAAGAAATTTCTGAAGAGTACCGTGAAAAAATGATGGAAACTCTTTCAGAAGTTGATGGTAATGAAGATTTTGCTGAGCGTTTCTTAGAAGGTGAAGAAATTTCACAAGACGAAATCAAAGCAGCAATTAAAGCAGCAACTATTGGTATGGCAATTGTTCCAATGACTCCAGGTACTGCATTTAAAAACAAAGGTGTTCAAACTTTACTTGACGCTGTAGTTGATTACTTACCATCTCCAATTGAGTCACCAGCAATTTCTGGTACTATGATGGAAGACGAAGAACAAGAAGTTGAAGTACAATCAACTGATGAGGGTGAATTCGCTTCATTAGCATTTAAAATTATGACAGATCCATTTGTTGGTCAATTAACTTTTATCCGTGTTTACCGTGGTTCATTAGATTCAGGTTCTTATGTTCACAATTCAACAAAAGATAAAAAAGAGCGTATCGGTCGTATCATGAAAATGCATGCTATCAAACGTGAAGAAGTTAAAACAATTTATGCTGGTGAAATTGGTGCAGTTGTTGGTCTTAAATCAACAACTACTGGAGATACTTTATGTTCACCAGAAGATAAAGTTGTATTAGAAAGAATGGATTTCCCAGAACCAGTTATCTCTGTTGCAGTTGAGCCTAAAACAAAAGCGGATCAAGAAAAAATGGGTCTAGCTCTTGGAAAACTTGCTGCAGAAGATCCTTCTTTCCGTGTTCACACAGATGAAGAAACAGGTCAAACTATTATCTCTGGTATGGGAGAACTTCACCTTGAAATTCTTGTAGACCGTATGAAACGTGAGTTCAAAGTAGAAGCTGAAGTTGGTGCTCCACAAGTTTCTTACCGTGAGTCTATTAAAGATGAAGTTAACCAAGAATACAAATATGCAAAACAATCTGGTGGTCGTGGTCAATTTGGTCATGTTTACCTTACAGTTAAGCCAGGTGATGCTGGAACAGGTTTTGTATTTCATAACAATATTAAAGGGGGATCTATTCCAAAAGAATTTATTCCTGCAGTTGAAAAAGGGTGTGCTGAAACTATGAAAACTGGTGTTCTTGCGGGTTACCCAATGGAAGACGTTGATGTTGTTCTTTATGATGGTTCTTACCATGATGTTGATTCAAATGAGATGGCATTTAAACTTGCTGCATCAATGGGTTTCAAAGAAGCATGTCGTAAAGCACGTCCATCAATCTTAGAGCCTTTAATGAAAGTTGAAGTTGAAGTTCCTGAAGATTACATGGGTGATGTTATTGGTGACCTTAACCGTCGTCGTGGTCAAGTTAACAATATGGGTGATCGTTCAGGTAACAAAATTGTTGATGCATTTGTTCCACTTTCTGAAATGTTCGGTTATTCAACTGATTTACGTTCTGCAACTCAAGGTCGTGCAACGTATTCAATGGAATTCGATCACTATGAAGAAGTTCCACGTAACGTATCTGAAGAAATTCAGAAAAAACGTAACGGATAGTTTTAAACTTTTAAAACTATCTATTCACTCCATATGGAGTGAATATTCTCTTTTTGCACTTCTCTTTTTACACTTTTAAATTACTACTATCACTTCTTTTAAAGCAAAATTCAGATAAAATGGCGCAATTTTACAAAATAGATATATACACTATATTTACAATAGGATAGCTTATTTATGGATGCAATTGCCATTAAACACAATGACGAAATTATAGATTTACAAACGGCTGCTGCTTTAGGGATTGAAGGACAAGAAATTTTTCTTGATAACTCAGATGATTCTTTAGAAGTTTTACGTCACTCTACTGCACATTTAATGGCACAGGCTATTAAATCACTTTATACCAATGCAAAGTTTTTTGTTGGACCTGTTGTTAAAGAAGGTTTTTACTATGACTTTAAAATTGATGAAGACATTGGTGAAGCAGATCTCAAAAAAATAGAAAAGCAGATGATAAATCTTGCAAAAAAGAAATTTGAAATTGAGAAATATGAAATTTCTATGGAAGAAGCAAAATTAAAGTTTGGTAATGATGAACTTAAATTAGATGTACTAAAACGTATCCCTGATTCTAAAGTCTCTATTTATAAACAAGGTGATTTTGAAGATTTATGTCGTGGTCCTCATCTTCCAAGTGTAAGAAATATTAGATTTTTTAAATTGTTGAAAATAGCGGGTGCTTACCGTGGGGGAGATTCTAAAAATGAGATGTTAACTCGTATTTATGGAATTGCCTTTGCTGATAAAGAGACATTGAAAGAGCACATGACCATGCTTGCTGAAGCTGAAAAACGTGATCACCGTAAAATTGGTAAAGAGATGAAACTTTTTACTTTTAGAGAAGAAGTAGGTGCAGGTTTTCCAATTTGGCTTCCAAATGGAGCGCGTTTGCGTTCACGTTTAGAAACACTTTTATATAAAGCCCATAGAAAACGTGGTTATGAGCCTGTCCGTGGACCTGAAATGTTGCGTTCTGACTTATGGCAAACTTCTGGTCATTATCAAAACTACGGTGAAAACATGTATTTCACACAGATTGATGATGTTGAGTTTGGTGTTAAGCCAATGAACTGTGTTGGTCATATTAAAGTGTATGAAGATGAACTTCATTCGTATAGAGACTTACCTATTAAATATTTTGAGTATGGTGTTGTTCATCGTCATGAGATGACAGGTGCACTTCATGGACTGTTTAGAGTTCGTGAATTTACGCAAGATGATGCACATATTTTTTGTCGTGCAGATCAAATTGAAGAGCAAATTATTGAAGTCGTTGATTTTGTAGATAAAATTATGAGTACTTTTAATTTTAATTATAAAATGATGGTTTCCACAAAACCTGAAAAAGCAGTCGGTGATGATGCAGTTTGGGACATTTCTACAAATGCATTAAAATCAGCGATGGATACTAATAACCTTCCTTATGAAATTGATGAAGGTGGTGGTGCTTTTTACGGTCCAAAAATAGATATTAAAATTACTGATGCTATTGGTCGTGAGTGGCAGTGTGGAACGATTCAATTAGATTTTAATCTTCCAGAGCGTTTTAAATTAGAATATAATGCAGAAAGTAACGAAAAAATACAGCCTGTTATGATTCATAGAGCAATTTTAGGTTCATTTGAGCGTTTTATTGGTATATTAACAGAACATTATGCGGGTGAATTTCCAATGTTTGTTGCTCCAACACAAGTTGCAATTATTCCAATTGCTGAAACTCATAATGCATATGCTAAAGAGTTACAAGACAAATTAATTGACCTTGGTGCTGATAGTGAAATATTCAGTAAAAATGAGAGTCTTAACAAACGTGTTCGTACCGCTGAAAAAGGTCGTGTACCTATGATTATTGTTTTAGGTGATGAAGAGGTTGAAAATAGAACTATTGCAGTTCGTGATCGCCGTACACGTGAACAATATAACAAAACAGAATCAGAGTTTTTAGCTATGATTTTAGAAAAAATAAACGAGGTAAATTTTTGAGTAATATGAACAATATGAGTAGTAAAAAAGATCGCGTCATCATGAATGACGACATCAAAGTTCCTGAAGTACGTTGTAACGTTGATGGTGATGAGCCATTAGGTGTTGTTTCTCTTGATGTTGCAATGGAAAAAGCAAATGAATTAGGCTTAGACTTAGTTTTAATTGCTCCTAATGCAAAGCCACCTGTTGCTAAAGTAATGGATTATGGTAAGTTTAAATATCAAGAAGAGAAAAAGAAGAAAGAACAACGTAAAAATCAGACTAAAATTGATGTAAAAGAGATCAAACTCTCTGTTAAAATTGCTGATAATGATATTAACTACAAAGTTAAACATGCTCGTGAATTTCTAGAACAAGGTAAACATGTAAAATTTCGTGTATTTTTACGTGGACGTGAGATGGCTCATCCTGAAGCAGGTAAAGAAGTTCTACTTAAAGTTTGGCCAATGGTTGAAGATTTAGGTGTAATGGAAAAACCACCACGTTTTGAAGGACGTTATTTTAATATGATGGTTCTCCCACATAAAGATAATAAATAAAAATTATAAACTGCACAAGATTAAAAGGGGAGATTCAAATTAAGTTTTGAATCTCCCCTTTTTTCGTTATATACACTACAGACTTTCAAGGAATTATCATGATAAAAAATATTTCTATTATACCAACGCTATTGTTTGCCTTTTTTCTAATGACAGGATGTTCTGAAAAACCAAAACAGACAATTCAAAAACAAGTCCCTGCACTTAAAGTAGAATCTATTACGGTTAAAAAAGAGAAATATCCTATTTGGCTAGAGTATACGGGCATGACAAAAGCAAGTTCTGATCAGGAAGTTCGAGCCCGTGTTTCAGGTCGTTTAGAGAAGATTTTTTTTAAAGATGGCGCTTACGTTAAAAAAGGGGATAAGCTTTTTCAAATTGAGCAATCTCAATACAAAAGTAATTTGCAATCTGCTAAGGCAAAAAAAGAGCAGAATATTGCCTCGTTAAAATTAGCTAAAGCAGATGTTGAACGTTATAAACCTCTTGTCCGAGATGGTTTAGCTCCACGTGCAACTTTAGAACAAAATGAAGCAAAATTAGGTGAAATAATTGCTTCAATCTCTGCAGATGAAGCTGCTATTTCAAATGCTGAGTTGGAATTAAGTTACACAATTATTTTATCTCCTGTATCAGGTCATGTGAGTGCTAGACGTGTTGATGTAGGTAACTTAGTAGGTTATGGAGAATCAACACTATTGACCACTTTGGTGCAAACTGACAATATATATACGTACTTTTCTCCAAGTGAAGCGGATGTACAAAGAATTTATAAGTTCCGTTCTTCAAAAGAACTGCCTGCTTTTATTGAAGTTCGTGGTCAAGGAGAAGACGTATTAAAAAGAAAAAGACTTAACGGTTTTGTAGACTTTTCAAATAATAGTGTTGATCCTTTGACATCTACAATTTCTATGCGTGCAACGATTGATAATAAAGAACATAGTGTTTATCCAGGTACTTTTGTTTATGTTAATCTTTTTTTAACGGATAAGTTTGAGTTTATTATGGTGCCTCCTCAAGCTATTTTTGAAGATCAAATGGGAAAATTTGTATTTACTATAGACGCTAATAATAAAGCAAGTCGAACGAGTGTTAAAACAACGCTAAGTTCTCGTTACTATACAGCAGTATCGGGTGATATTAAAGATGGCGATAGCGTTATTATTTCAGGGTTAATGAAAGTGAAAAGTGGAAGTCTAATTGACGCTAAAGATATGAGTAAAACTAAAGGAATTATGCAAGTAATGTATGATAATAAGCTGATTCCAAAGTTTTCAAAAGTAATGGAAAAATAGATGTTTTCAGTAACTTTTATTAAAAGACCTATTTTAGCAATGGTTATCTCATTGCTAATTATTGTTGGGGGTCTAGTTTCTATGTCGGTACTCCCTATTCAAGAGTTTCCTGATGTTGTTCCTCCTACGGTCGTAGTTACCTCAAATTACACTGGTGCGGATGCTTACGCAGTCGAAGAGTCAGTAACACGACCATTAGAAGATAAATTAAATGGAGTTCAAGGGTCTATTTATATTGATTCATCAAGTACATCAACAGGACAATCTAAAATTACGGTTTATTTTGAACCGGGTTATGATTTAGATATTGCTGCTGTTGATGTTCAAAATAAAGTATCTATGGCAACGTCGTCACTTCCTGCTGAAGTAAAGCAAAGTGGAGTTATTGTTGATAAACAGTCCCCCTCAATGGTGTGTATGGTAACTATAAATGGGGATGAACGATTTGATGATGCCTTTTTATCAAATTTCATAAATATTAATGTTTTAGATGAGTTAAAACGTATCCCAGGTGTGGGAAAAGCAGAAAATATGGGTGAGAAAAAATACTCTATGCGTATTTGGTTGAATCCCGATAGAGTGTATGCTTTAGGCCTCACACCTGATGATATTGTTAATGCCGTTAAATCACAAAATAAACAAGCCGCGGTAGGTAAAATTGGTTCAGCACCTACCTATAAAGATCAACAAATAGAGTATGTATTAACAGCAGATGGTCGCTTAACAGATGTTGAAGAGTTTGAAGAGATTGTAATTAAACATAAAAAAGATGGTTCTTTAGTTTATCTTCGTGATGTTGCTCGTGTTGAATTGGGTGCAGAAAAGTATGATTGGAATGCCATTTTAAATCAAAATCCTACAGGTCTTGTTGGAATTTATCAATTACCTGGTTCTAATGCTTTAGAAATTCGTGAAGCAGTAGGTAAGGTGATGGAAAAGGTTGAAAGTCGTTTTCCTGATGGAATTAGTTATGCAATACCTTACGATACTACGAAGTATGTAAAGGTTGCTATTGATAATGTAGTAAGTAACCTTTTTATTGCTATTTTACTGGTTGTGGTTATTATTTATATCTTTTTACAATCATGGCGACCAACGGTAATTGCCGCAGTTGCTATCCCGGTTTCATTAATTGGTGCTTTTGCAGCAATGTATGTAGCACCAGGGTTTTCGATTAATTTTTTAACTCTATTTGGATTAATTCTTGCCATTGGTATTGTAGTTGATGATGTTATTTTAGTGGTTGAAAATGTTGAAGTAATTATGTACAAAAAACCAGAACTTACTATGCCTCAAGTGGTTAAAGCCTCAATGATTGAACTTATTGGTCCAATTATTTCTACTACACTTGTTTTAGTGGCTGTTTTTATTCCTGTTTCAATGATGCCTGGAATTACCGGTTCATTGTATCAGCAATTTGCATTAACTATCTCTTTTGCGGTGATGGTATCTTCACTTAATGCCTTAACCCTTTCTCCTGCAA
>Ga0233442_1000539_pt1 | contig 36701 bp, 21 predicted proteins | sample SI_123_September_3_FD_182789 | JGI IMG/M metagenome (GOLD analysis project Ga0233442, IMG submission 182789) | Seawater microbial communities from Saanich Inlet, British Columbia, Canada - SI_123_September2016_150_MG | ecosystem: Environmental > Aquatic > Marine > Inlet | place: Canada: British... | reverse complement strand
GAGGGTCATCGAACTGGCACCGATTAAACTGATCACAGGTGGCGACTGGTCGGTGATATTTACCGTGGCTGTCGCCTGTCCAGTATTGGCAGATAGGTCGGTAGCACTGAAAGTAACCGCGGTGATACCCAGCGGTAAAGTTGCAGGCGCATCGTGAGTGACAGGTCGTGAGCCATCGACCGCATCATTGGCAGTGGCAGATGCGAGGAAGGTTGCAATAGCCGTGACCGTGTTTGCGGTACCGGCTGCATTGGTGGCTGCGACGATGATATTGGCCGGAGGTGTGACCACCGGTGCAGCATTGTCCTGTACAGTTACACTACGGGTCTTTTCAATGGCCGGGTTACCGGCTGCATCACTGATGTTGTATCTCAGGGTGTAAGTCGTAGGTATGGCGGTATTTACCGTACCGGTTACAGTCACTATCAGATTGTTGTCAACATTGTCGCTCACACTACTGCCCGGATCGGTGAACACATCGCCTACGTTGAGCGTCATCGCTCCACCCGTCAGGGTGATAACGGGTGCGCTCTGGTCTTCAACTGTGACCGTGGCTGTAGCCTGTCCGATATTGCCGGACAAGTCGGTGGCACTGAACGTGACGGTATTCAGACCGAGTGGGAAAGTTACAGGCGCATCGTGGGAGACAGGTCGTGAGCCATCTACCGCATCGGTGGCAGTGGCTGCAGTGAGGAAGGTTGCAATAGCCGTGACGGTATTCGCGGTGCCACTGGCATTAGTGGCTGCCACTGTGATATTGGCCGGCGGTGTGACCACCGGAGCTGCACTGTCCTGTACGGTCACACTGCGGGTAACGGTTATCGCCGCATTGCCTGCGGCATCGCTAATATTGTAATTTAACGGGTAAGTACCCACCGTAGCGGTATTGACACTGCCGGTGACGGTTGCGATTAAGCCTGCATTGACATTATCGGTAACGGTGTGACCGGGATCGGTGAAGATATCGCCCACGTTGAGGGTCATCGAACTGGCACCGATTAAACTGATCACAGGTGGCGACTGGTCGGTGATATTTACCGTGGCTGTCGCCTGTCCAGTATTGGCAGATAGGTCGGTGGCACTGAAAGTAACCGTGGTGATACCCAGCGGGAAAGTTACAGGCGCATCGTGGGAGACAGGCCGTGAGCCATCCACCGTATCGGTGGCAGTGGCTGAATTTAAGAAAGCATTGATGGTAGAAACTGTATTCGCGGTGCCACTGGCATTTGTCGCTGCCACGGTGATATTGGCCGGAGGTGTGACCACCGGAGGAGTTGTGTCAGTGCCGGGAGTGGCAACGCATTCGCTAGTTGGAGCTGCAAACGTTGTACCGTTGGTATTAAAAAAAGTGGTTTGACCCGTGGTTGGAAATACTCCGGCACCCTGTATCACCAGATCCGCATCTGAAATATCGTAAAAAATATTGTTGCTGCATTTAACGCGGAAGCGGGCATTACTATTCGCCATATCCGGTATGTTGACTGCCTGAGTACCATCATTCTGGGTTCCGCTCAGTAACGACGTGACTGAGTAACTGGTATGGACTGCTGACGAAAATGTTAGCAAATCGATATCTACTGCGGTGCAATTTAGTATTGCGTTATTCGTATTTGCCACATTCCAGGTCACGACTGCTCCAGCTGTAGAGACTATCGTGCCTGGCGTGGTATGCGAAGTGACTTTGAAGGGTCCTGCGCTATTGTCGACTATGAGTTGTACTACATCATTGGCCTGTCCACTTCTTCCATCACGTGCCGTCAGTCTGAAGTTCAAGTTTCTTCCTGTACAGGGCAAGGTTTCACTCAAATCGCTCTGGGTTCCTAACTGGGTACCCAGTGCAGGGAAGTCGCGACTCGCGTCAGGTTGTGGCTCGAAGCTGCGAAATAGCGGATTATCGCCTAAATCGGTGCCTAAATTAGCGGCTGTAGTCAATGTGCCCAGGTTTATCTGATCCCATTGGTAACTGAGGGTATCGCCATCGGCATCACTGCCGGTGCCTGTCAGCAAGAAAGCTGTGCCAACGGGAATAGTGTGGTCAATCCCAGCGCCAACGATTGGCTCATTGGTGTTATTGAGAGGAAGCACGGTATTACAATTACCAAACGAGCTATTGGCAAAGGCATGAATCTGCGCGATGCTTTCGCTATGAAAAACAGCGTCGCTGTTAGATTGAATATTTTCTGATCCACATATTCCCGCATAAGCCATGATAGTCGAACCGCTACCGGGTTCGAATGCGCTGCCAGTTACCCTTCCAGAGTTACAACTAGCGGTGGTACCGTTGAAGCTATGCCCTGCGTTGAACTGGTGTCCGATCTCGTGTGCGACAAAATCAATATAAAAGGAATCACCGGTTGGGCTGATCGAGCCTGTAACCCCCCGAGCTTTGGTTGGACTAAAACAGACCGATGCAAGCTGGGCGAGGCCGCCACCACCGGTACTGAAGACATGGCCTATATCATAATTCGCAGTTCCTATGGTTGCATCCACCCATTCCTGATTCTTGGTGAGTAAAGCTATCCCGTTGTTATTAAATCCGGCCAGTGGACTGGTGCCGTTTACATCGATCAGTAGATCGTTATTGGCGACTAAAACAAGGCGTATACCCAGATCGCGCTCGTAAATTTCATTGATGCGGTTGACTGCAGTGTTTATTTCAGACATGGCTGCGGTGACAGTCCCTCCAAACGAGGTAACATATTCTTTGGTGGCCGCGAGAGCAAGGCGATAAACCAGCAGGTTATTGCTGACCCGCTGGGCAACCGATCGGTTTGCAGTCGTCGGGCTTGCTGTTAGCCTCGACTCAAGCTCAGAAGTGTTACATTGGAATTCCGAGCTGCTATCCCCCCCGCTACGTGATTGAACCCGGTACAGCCCCCCCGACGGGTCGATTGTGATGCGACCCCGGGTGGTATACAGCATGGCGCGGAATCCACTCGGTGAAATATCGACCCGGCCGCTGGCACCCGGGTCGTCGAGGCCGAAAACCTTGTAAGTCTTCAGTTCGGGGTATTTAGCGGCTAGCCTGGGCTCCATCACTGGGGATTCGATGATGCTGAAACGCTCAAGACTTCCATCGGGTAAGGGTAGTGTTACGATGTAACTGTTATCGCCACCAGATTCTGGGGGCGCATTTTTCAGCAGGGCGTGCAGGGCCTCGGAATTGTTTGAGAAGTAAGCCTGGTTATGGTTGTCGGCCTGACTCCGGGCTGCAACAGGTTCAGCGATTTGCCAAAGTGGATTCAGGTCGGGAGATTGGTCGGGCGCCTGTCCACAGCTCACCATGGAACCGAGTATCCCGCTTATCAGAATGAGTCTAAAAAATACGCTCTGCACAAATCCACCTTATTTACACTAACAAAGAGCAAAAAAATCTCGGGCAGGACGAAGCTTTTAATTATCGAAGTTTTCCGCCTCAGGCTCGTTTGGACCTACCAACCTATTCTGCTATAAGTAACGATTGGCAACTACGGCCAAAGGTATTGATTAAAATTAGCAGAAGGTCTATTTATATTTCAGACTAACGTCTGAATTTTATTAACACCAACAAAGAGAAAAAACCTCGGGCGGGCCGAGGCATTTTAACTATCGAAGCTTTTTGCCTCAGGCTCGCTTGCGTCTACCAAGCGAGTTCATATTGTTTTCGATTACGCTATTTTTCTAGTGACTGGCTACTTAGTCTTTTTGTGCGAGCTAAACCTAATCCAACAAAACCCAGGCTAAACAGCGCAATTATTGAAGGCTCCGGTACTGGACTGGGTCTAAAGCCGATCCCATCTGTTCTAATATCGACAGTTGCAAAACCGCCATCATCAAAAAATGTGTCAATACTGAAGCCGAAAACATCACCTATCTCTAGATCCTTAAATTCAAAAAGTCCGTTTTGGGTAATGTTACCAAAAGGGTTAGTTATATCAGTCACTACACCATTTATTATCGATACGAATGGGTCGGAAGAAACATCTCCATTAGAGTCAAAAAAATCAAAAGTCTCATAATCCCAAAAAAATGATACTGACCCTGCAGCGTTTGCTGTTGTTGTCATTTGAGTGCTAGTAAATAAACCAGAAAATAAATCACTGCCAGTAATTGTAACTTGCTCTAACGGGGTGTCTATGTCATCAATCGTTCCGTTGCCTGCATCAAACAATGGATCGTATAAAGGATCTGTTTTATCTAATGCAAATTCATTGTCGTAATTAGTGGTCCAGGTAAAACCACCAAAACCGAAAGTTCCACCGTTTGCAATTATCCCTGCCTGGGCCTGTCCACCCAGCCCTAACAACAAAACAAATAAAATATTTTTCAAATTAATATTTTTCAAATTAAAATTTTTCATAACTTCCTCTCTTTATAAAATATATTTACAACACTAAAAATACTACTCAACCAGTCTGTTTAAAACAGTCCCGTCAAAGTAACCACAAAGCCGCTTCAGTACGGTTTTTTACTTTTAACTTAGATAAAATTGAACTGACATGAAATTTAACAGTACGAGTACTGATATATAAATTTTCTGCGATATCATTATTAGTTTTACCTTTAGCAACCAAATCCAGTACCTGTTGTTCGCGGGCGCTAAGGTTTGCAGCAGGCCTGGACTCTTTCGGCTGTATATTGCCCAACAGCTTATTTACCACACAGGAAGGCAGGTCAATGTCACCCTGGTGCACCGAGCGAATAGTATGGAGAATGTCATCAGCGGAAAATTTATGTTTGCACTGGAACCCTTTAACGCCATGCTTGATGGCTTCGGTTATCACGCTCTTGTGAAGACAGTTGTTTACTGAGCGTTTGTTGCTGCAATCATATAAAATTATTACTTTTACCCCAGGAAGTAACTCATTTAACTGGCTTAAACAATTAAACAATGATTCCCCGGTTTCTTTGTAGTCAATAAGAATAATATCCGCTTCAAAACGATCAAGATTCTTTTTTATTTCTGCCTGGCAAGTTCCTTCAAAAACAACTTCTAAATTAGAGTCTGCACTTAGCATGCCCTTCATTCCAGATCTTATAATTGGGCTTCCATCACAGATAGCAACTCGAATTAAATCAGTCATAAATACATACCCCCTGTATGTCATTAAACATCAGCATTCATCCTGTAAGGTGAATGTCACTTAATAATAAGGTTGTTTAAGTTAACTCCAAGCAAATAAATTACCAGGCTAGTTTTATATAATTATTTCAACAGCTTATCGATCTTGAGTTTGGCCAGGAGCCACAACTGTAAAAAAACCTGACAGTTATTGAGTTGCTATTGTCAATAATTTTTACGAAATTTTCACAAATAATTCATAAAATATTCACGTATATTGAAACTGACTAAAAGATTCCTTAATAAATATAACTTTAATGACAATAACTACCTGTTAACGCTAATTACAATTACTTAATTATGTTAGATGGGGCATCAATTTTGGTTTATATGATCACTATTTTAAGTTTTATTCGAACAATTATCTGGATAGGAAAAATATTAAAAAATAAAATAATAAAACCTTCTAAGTTATTGTTTTATCCACATTAATATACTGCCGCAAGCTTTTACATCGGGAGAACGAGTTGCTTCGAATACGAGGTTGGCAATCCTAAAAATAAAGTTGCTTCTACGACAATGTAACGAGGTTAATTATTGAACTGACGTCAAAACTTTATTAACAGTAGCCAACTAAAGCAGTTGCTCATTCGCTATCTGTTGTCAATAAATTTTACGATATATTCACAAATAATTTATAAAACATACACAAATATTGTAATTGATTAAAAGATGCCTTAATGAAAGTAACTTAACGACAATAATTAGCTATTAATGCTATTTTCGATTACTTAACTGTGTTAAATAGATCGTCAATTGTGGTTTTATATAATCACTAGTTTAAGTTTTAGTCGACCAATTATCTGGATACCAAAAAAGTAGAAAAATAAAATATAAAGTCGTCCTAACATCTTGTTTTATATGCATTAATATACTGTCAAAAGCTTTTACAGTTGGAGAGTTAGTTGTTTCAAATAAGAGGTTAGTCATACTAAAAATAAAGTGGCTTCTATGAAAATATTATGAGGCTTATCATTGAACTGACGCCAAAATGTTATTTACAGTTGCCAACTAAAGCAGTCGGCTAATTCATTATCTCCCCCCTAAGTAATCACCATAGAACCTGTACTTAAGTTCTAAGTGCGACCTGTCCTTTAGACCGTTAAATCTATCCCCTGGGACAGTGAAATAAATTATCTACTTTGGTTAATATTTAGCGTACTAAAAAGTTAAAGGGCTAATGCCCCTGAAATAATTTGCCAACAGGCTTAATTATAAAACCGGAGGAAATGTGATGATTAGGGTGAACGGAAAATCTTATCCGAAGACTATTTTATTAACGTTACTGGCCGGCTCGGTGGCAGCCGGATCATTCATTTATGCGCCAGGCGCCACGGCTGCGCAACAGTTCATTGAAAGTGATGGGGTTACCGTTGTTGACGTAGAACCCGCATTTAAAAACCCCGATGGTACTTCTGGCCATCATGGTGACCCCGATTTTCTGGAAGCCAATTTTGGTGCTTTTCAGGGTGGTCCTACGGGTACCTTAGAAGATACCCGTATTGACCTGAAAGTCCCGAAAGATGTGCAGTTAGGCGGCGGAGGTTTCAATATACCCACGGGCGCACCACCGAGTCCTGATTTTGACGTGCAACCCTTTACCCAAAAATTATTGCGTTTTGAAGAATTTGGGCCTGAACCATTGCCTGCTGAAGGAAGTTATACGCCAGGAGGATCGTTTCCACTTCCTACCAGTCCACAAAGTGGCCCTGACAGTATCGCGTTGGACACCTTCCTGCAGCAGGATATTTATCCGTACCCCACCAGGTTGTCAAACACAGCTGACAATAATCCGTGGAAATTAGATATTGAAACATTTTTAGGTAGAACCCTGATTGACCCGCCGGCCGAAGGTCGTCCACCTGAAGAGTGGTGGTCGCATCAACGTTGGGATGATTTTTATCCAGAAACCTATTTTCAGGCTGCCCAGGCCGGTGCCAGAACAAATGGTGGTCTACGCGATGGTAAGCAGCGACATGGTTATACCCTGGGTGAATTTGGCCCTGGGGGGCTGTACCATAACACTGTTGGTGGTACTAACCCGGTCTTCGACGGTAAAGCTGAAGGCATAGAGATAAGATTTCATCCAGACATGCCGCTACAGCAAGAAAACTCTCTGTTTACATTTGATGGAACCCTACCTCCTAAGCTGCTGAATGTGCGTTACGGTGAAGGCGTATTGTTCCGCCATTACAATGCCTTGCCGATCGACCCATCAGCCAACAATGGATTCGGTCTACACACTATCTCGACCCACGAACACAACGGGCATAATCCAGCGGAAAGTGACGGTTATACCAATTCATTTTTCTTTCCCGGCCAGTACTATGATTACCGCTGGCCGATACAGCTGGCCAGTTACGATAGCCTTAACATGAACGCAACAGATCCGAAAGCAGCTTATCCCTGTAAAGCGGGTGAAACCCTCAAGGTTAAGGGTGTAGTTAAAAACTGTGAGTTGGTTGGGGCAAGTGACGTTGGAACAATTCAAATTCCGGGTAACTATCGTGAAACCATGAGTACGCATTGGTTCCATGACCATATGCTCGATTTCACCGCGCAAAATGTCTACAAGGGCAATGCCGCGATGATGAATTATTACAGCGCGATCGATAGAGGTAATGAAACAATCGATGACGGTGTGAATCTACGTTTCCCCAGTGGCAGCGCGCTCGACTGGGGTAATCGAGATTACGATGTCAACCTCCTGATCGCAGGTAAAGCCTGGGATACCACTGGCCAGCTGTTTTTTAATGTATTCAATACCGATGGTTTCCTGGGCGATCGTATGCTGGTTAACTGGTTGTATAAGCCGACGCTCGATGTGCGTGCCCGCAAATACCGTTTCCGTCTGTTGAATGGTTCTGTCTCACGATACATTAAGATTGCACTGGTCACCGATACTGGTTTGCCTGTTCCATTTCATCTGATTGCCAATGACGGCAATATTATGGAGCACTCACTGGCTTTTCCGAACGGGATACTACCGACTCAATCGATAGCAGAACGTTACGATATTATCGTGGATTTCAGCAGATATGCAGCTGGCACAAAAATTTATCTGGTGAATCTGATGGAGCACAAAAATGGTCGAGGACCAGAAAAGGATGCTGTCCCACTGGCAGCTGTGCTTGATGGTAGTTATAACCCTGTCATCGTAGATGGAGCATGGAAAGGTGGTGATCCAGTGGTTGGTAAATTCATGGAGTTCAACGTTGTGGCAATGGCAGATGGCGTTACTGACCAAAGTATGAATCCGGCCCTGTATGAGGTCGGCGGGCTAAAGATGATCGAGATACCTGAATTTACCCAGACCGAACTAGACAATGCCATCCACAGGAGCTTCGACTTTGGGCGGGCTAATGGTACCGATGGCAAACCCTGGACCGTCAAAACCGACGGAGGTATGGGATTTAATATGGATCCACGGCGTATTTCCGCAGCACCTGAAAAAGGCAAGGGTGTTGAAATCTGGCATATGAATACCGGCGGCGGCTGGTCTCATCCGATTCATGTCCACTTCGAAGAGGGTCAGATCCTGACCCGAGACGGTATGACACCCCCGGCCTGGGAGACTCTTTCCAGAAAGGATGTTTACCGCATTGGGCCTGAAGTTGATAGCAGCCGTGAAGTAGAGGTTGCTATACGCTTCAGGGAGTTTTCCGGTACCTATATGGAGCATTGCCATAATACTCAACATGAAGATACCGCTATGTTAATGCGCTGGGATATAGAGAACCCGGGTCAGACACTATTGTTACCAACCCCGATGCCGACCTGGGATGGTGTTGGATATGTTGATTCTCATGCACTGGCAACTTTCCGAACCGGTGACGTCAATGCAGATCCAGTTGTCATTGCAGATCCCCCTGTCCCAGCCAATGGCGGTGACGTCAATAACGATGGCGTGATAGATCGAATCTTCGATGATGATGAGCTGCGTTTAAAAGCGCCGATTGCGATGGAGCTTGCTCAGGTGCCGGATATGTCTGACATTCAGACTGGGTATATTAAAGATCCAGCCATGGCCATAGCCCTGGGTAAAGCCCTCTTCTGGGATCAGACGGTTGGCTCCGATGGTCAGGCCTGCGCATCCTGTCACTTTTCAGCAGGCGCTGACAGTCGTTCTAAAAACCAGCTATCACCGGGGTCATCAGGCACGTTTGAAATGGGTGGTATTAACTCACAGCTTGTGCATGACGATTATCCATTCGCGAAGGGGATAGATGAGGTTGTCGGGTCTCAGGGTACGTTCGATGCAGTTCTAAAATCACCATCGGAAACCAGCGCCAGGCAGAAACTAGCCGCCGCTCGATCAGGTGCTGATCTGTGTAATAAACTTCCAAGTGACTTTAGTCTGGGTGGGCTCAATTATAGAAAGACTACAGGACGGAATGCACCCTCGGTAATCAATGCAGTTTTCAATCACCGGAATTTCTATGATGGTCGAGCTAATAACCAGTTTAACGGTGTTGATCCACATGGTGCCCGTTCAAATATCAATGGTACCGTTAATGGTATCTGGATAAATGATGGTGGTCTGAATCAGGTGCAGGTACTGATCAACAACTCAAGTCTGGCTTCGCAGGCTGTAGGACCCGCAAATAACACCACCGAGATGGCCTGCGCGGGTCGAACCTTCCCGCTGCTTGGTCGCAAGATGCTTGATCGTTATGCGCTGAGTAATCAGCTGGTTAATGCTGGCGACAGTGTACTTGGAGGAATGCGAAGTACTAGTTCTAGCAGGGGCTTAAGCTATAAATATAGGGACATGATAGTAGCGGCCTTTCAGGATAAGTACTGGAATGCGCCTAATACAGTGGATGGTGATTTTAGCCAGATGGAAGCCAACTTCTCACTGTTCTGGGGGCTTGCCATACAGCTCTATGAGTCAACTCTGGTATCGGATATGACGCCATTTGATGTATTCGCCCGAGGAGGTGCTGATGTCGATTCGTTAGCAGTAGCAAATGCAGCTTTGACTGAGCAGCAAAAACTCGGTCTTGAAGTGTTTATCCGCAGTGATCGTGGAGCCTGCGTTTTCTGCCACACCGGTAGTGCGTTTACCAGTGCATCGGTAAATATTCGTGCAGAAGGAGCATTTGATGCCGAATTAGAGGCTATTGGTCCTCCAGAACCGTTCGAGCGTATGCGCATGGTTGATGGAAATACGGCGGTTTATGATGGTGGCTTTTATAATATCGGCGTCACCGATACCCAGAATGACCTGTGTATCGGAGCAGATGTCGGTGGTTTTCCACTGTCATACTCGCGTCAGGCATCAACAGGTTTAATTGCGGATGACGAAGCAAGGCTAGATGCAGTCGGTGATACCAACGACTTCGCGGTAGTTGGTGGTCCTGTTCAGTTCAATGAACGTGTTGGTGTCGATGGAGCCTGTAAGACACCGTCGCTGCGCAACGTCGAGTTGACAGCACCGTACTTCCACAACGGCGGTCATTCGACGCTGCAACAGGTGATGGTTTCTTACATGGCTAAATTCAAGCACCTGTTCGCCGATGAAAACGTGGATAACCTGGCACCTCTGATCCTCAGTGTGGATATCCAGGGATTAGCTCAGGATGGCGTTAGCATTCGTGGTGGAGAAATGGATGCTCTGGTCGCCTTCCTGCAATCGTTGACCGATGAACGCGTACGTATGCACAAGGCGCCATTTGACCATCCGGCTCTGAGAGTGGTGAATGGTTCGAAAGGGATTGATCGTAACCGCAATGGCATGGCCGATGATCTCTTTATGAGTATTCCTGCTGTAGGCGCCGGCGGACTAGCGGCTCCTTTGCCTAAGTTTCTGGAATAGCTTATAGGCTAGCTCAGGTCGACTGAGTGCTGAGTCTTATGACTTAGCACTCAGTCATTTTACAACAAAGTCAGTTCGGTTTATTAGAAGCCCTATAAGCAAGTATATTGGTAGGTAAAAAGGCTGACGTTACCGTTAACATACGAGTTAGAAAAATGAAGAAAATATATATAACCCGGAATTTTTATAGCACATTGGTAGTGACTTTATTAGTCTGCAATATGGCACTGGCGCACGATGGCAAAACTCATGAAAATCAGTTAGTCGATACCCTGCAAGCCGTAACTACTGATGCTGTTGTCAACGCGACGAAAAAGTCAGTTTGGGGCGAGAATTACTTTCCAAATTCGACGTTGATAACTCAGGATGGAGAAAGGGTCAAATTTTTTGATGACCTGATTAAGGACAAGGTTGTTGCAATAAACTTTATTTTCACAAGCTGCGTTGATTCCTGTCCGCTCGAAACCGCAAGGATGAAAGAAGTGGGTGAAATTCTCGGCGACAGGGTCGGTAAGGATATTTTTTTCTACTCAATCAGTATAGACCCTGAAACCGATACCCCTGCAGTGCTGAAAGCGTACAAGGAGAAATTTAAGATTGGTTCTAACTGGAAATTTTTGACGGGTGATAAAGCCGACATAATCAACATTCGTAAAAAACTGGGGTTGTATCTTGAATATCTCCAGACTGGTGAAGAGGAGGATCTTGAAAATCATAATCTTAATCTGATTATAGGAAATCAGTCTACTGGGCGTTGGATGAAGAGCTCTCCTTTTGAGAATTCATATATCCTGGCTTCTCAATTGGGCGACTGGTTGCATAACTGGAAAACAGTAACAGCTGCTAAAAATAGCTATGCCGAAGCACCCCAGCTAAGACAGTTAGATCCCGGAGAAAAACTTTTTCGCACGCGCTGTAGCTCATGCCATAAATTTGGCGAAGAGGGTGTTGGCCCAGATTTGTTGGCGGTAACTGAGAATCGTGATCATGTATGGCTGAAACGTTGGTTGAAAGAACCGGACAAAATGTTAGCAGAAAAGGATCCTTTGGCGGTCAACTTATTCAATCAATATAAAATTTCCATGCCCAATATGCGCCTGTCTGCACAAGATGTTGATGATATTATTACTTATATGGCTTTAGAGACTAAAAGGTTAAGATTATAACAAGCAGGGGCAATTTGGTTATCATGTTAACTTTATACACAGGAGGCTGTCGGACTTAGCATGAATCTACTCGGCAATTGCTCCTGCATTGCTCTACCAACGATCATCTAAGTCCGACAGTCTCCTAGAGAATTGCTATTAATTGATTGTTCCCCAAACCGTATTTTGGCTTATTTACTTTCGATTCGGTCCATTATAATTTCACCTTTAGCGCCAATTCTAGCGAGCACTCGTACATAACTTCCTGGCTGCGGAGATTTTTTTATGCGGGTGCCCGAATGTTTTTCTAATGCTAATCTATCCAGGGTCCAACGTTTGGTTAAATGTCCATGCAGACGTATGCGGGCATTTGTTACATCTGGCGCAACATTTCCAGTCGCATCGCGTGCACCGTCATTTATCCATTGAGCGACACGACTAATCTCATTGTCTGTTAAAAATGGAGGCCCATTAAATGGCATGCGCGGTTGAGAGTGACCAATAATACGTCTGTATAGCTCACTCGCCAGAGCATTACCGGGTACAACACGTGCTCGGTTTACCCGAGAAACTGTTTCAGCATAAGTGTCTAATCGATAGTTTTCTGGCGGGTCTCCCATTAATCCACCTGGTACATGGCACATAACACAGCGGCCTAACAATATTGGGGCAACCTCGTTATAAGTTAATGGTGCCGAAAAACATGATTGTATGGGTGTAATCGATGCTATTGAAAGCAATAGTAAGTGCCTAATTTTAGTAATCATCAGATTCCTCAAAAAAGTCGTGAACCGGTATTACGTTACTACTTATCGTGGCTCCCTATCGATTTTCTACCTTTGAATCTCAACTTTGAGATGCAGACTGTAACAGGGATGGAGGCATGGGTATTCAATGAGCCTGATCACGTTGCTCATTTTCTGCTTTGAGTGTGGTTACAGCGACACCCTCAACCAGACGTTTAATCAGTGTATCAGCCAGAGGGCTGTCCCAGTCGACATAACTGCGTAACAGGCCTACCGCCTGACTGTTACGATTAATAATGAAGCTAGCGGGTAGTACGTCGACCGGGAAAACCTGGCCTAATTGTTCGGCGGGTTCTACATAAAGTTTCAAATGCTCTAGCTGTAGCTGGTCAAAAAACATTTCCCGGGCCAGCTTAGGGGTATGGTCCAGAGAAACAGTCATTACGACAAAATCATCTCCGCCAAGTCGCTTTTGTAATCGATCCAGTGTTGGAAGCTCTCGAATACAGGGAACACACCAACTGGCCCAAAGATTCAGCAATACGATCTTGTTGTTGAAATGCGATAAAGTGATACTCTTTCCATCCTCATCATGTATCGGGACATCGCTCACCGTCAGTGGGCTTTTAAGCCAGCGAAAGCTGTTTACGGTACCGTCGTATGGCTCACTGGTGTTATGTGCAGCAAACACAGGTGTACAGAGTAAGAAAAACACAAGGACCAGAGGTAGAGATAGATAATCGCGATATGACATATTTTATGGTGACCTCAACGAGTTCTGAATAAAGTTAAAGATATAAACCAGATTTACTGACATTTAATTATTCTAATCCACTCGACATCCGTCAAGCAAGAAACCAGATTCCATCTGGAAAACTGGCCTATGGAATCAGCCTGAAGAGGTTGTGCCTGTTTAAACACGGTCAGGAATATTATAAATGTGCCAGTTTTTTTAAGACACCCTGTTAAATTTAAAATGAAGTCTGGTCTAAACTTTTTTTACCTTTGGTCTAACTTTCTTCAGACGAAAGTCTGATACCAGTTTATCTTTGGCTTTTCCCCTGCAAGCCAGTCCCCCTATAGCTTTTGCCTTCTTTATTGTTCATCCCGATTGTTTAATCAGACTTTAAATTGACCATAAAAACGCATTTTTTACCGACCTATGTCCAAAAAATTAGGGCCTGTAGTACAGGTTAATTAGGGCCTGTAGTACAGGTTACTTAAAGTCTTTAACTGTTTACGATCATCATACATACAGAGAGGAGAGTGACCTCTAATGTTACATGACCTGTCTTTTATCAGGCAGTTCTTCCCTGGTTTTACAGTTTGTTTAAGTTGGTACTGATAAACGCGATTCCTGGGTTTTATAACTAAAGGAGAATTTAAAAATGAAACACACTTATAGAAAAAGTACGACCACTACCCCTGGTGGAAGACAAGACCGCAAGAAGACTTCGCATGTGCTTAGAAATACTATTTCTGCAATTGTTCTTGGCATTGTCGGAACATCGACTGCCATGGCCATAAACAGAGTCGGCCCTGTCGATCCTGTCAATGGGTTTCCAATGTTCTATGAGGACACAAGCGGACTGCGCCTGGATCTTTGTACAAACCTCGCTGCTTGTTTTTTCGCACCACCTGATCCTGGCCTACCAACGAGTTTTCCTGGTAACTTTCCAGATGAGGCCTTTTACTGGGCCGCAGAAGCCATTATGTCAGAAGCTGGCGGGGTTAATGCTATTCTAGTCATGGCCCGTGAAGCGGCCTTTTTTAACGAAGCAGTGATACCCGGTGACCAGGTAGTTTTTTCTAGAATTCGTCTTTTTGTCGACGGTGCGCCACAAATGGTGGGTAATACGTATACGATCACGCATCCTTACGGTTCTCAAACATTTATTTCAGAAGCAGGGGACGCAGGTCCGGGTGTAAAGGGTCCTGGACTCTCGACTACTGCTGACGTCGGTATCACCAAGCCGTTAGAATTCACCGCAGCGCTCAATGTATTTCCTAACTTTCTAATCCCTACTAGCTTAGCGAATGTGGATGGGTCAGCAAACCTTGGTCTGTTGATACCAGGAAAACTGTTTGCTGATGAGCTAAACGCTGCAGGGACGACTACTGTACAGGGTAGTCCCAACGCCACCAATTTTTTTCGAATCGAAGGGCCTGGGATCCACACCGTTTATCCATCATACCAGTGTCAGGATGCTGGCGGTTTTGTTATCCTCGATTGTGTTGAGACAGGCCAGTTCGCCATGCAAGGTCGAGTCTCCAGTCGCCACGGAGTGGATATAGACAAAGCTGTCTACGAGAAAGTCGCTGACGACCCGACTACCGCTGGTATTATTGACCCGATCACTTACGTGAGCATTTTTGCACATAGCGTTGAAGGGCAGACTCTGGGTGTTTCGGTAGACGGTGGATCGCAGATCCTGATGACTGAAGGCTCAGGTGGTCAATACTTCACCCGTGTAAAGCAAGGTACCGACTACCTCATGGATCCGACTGCACGTCATCCAGTAAATGCACAGGCGATCAATCTCACCGATTCTGCTCCGGATAGCATTAATGCCTCCATAACAGACCAGGTATCGATCACCCAATCAACATTGGATACCAATACAGGTGAACTGTTTATCACCGCCCAAAGCAGTAACAAAGTTGACCCGTCTCAACTGAATTTTGATAATTTTACGGGTAATTTGACTGACGATGGAGCAGGCACTTCCTCGGGTATCTTTACTATTGGCTCAGCTGCTGCGGTCGGAGTACCTCCCCAGAGCGTGACCATCCGGTCACTGGAAGGTGGTTTCGCCACACGTGATGTCGAAGTAACAGGTAATGTCACCAACGGAGGAGCTGCTAATCTGCTGCTGGCCAATGCAGGACCCGACCAGAATGTTGTATCTGGAGTCATAGTAGATCTCAACGGCTCAGGATCGATTGGTGAGATAACTTCGTATTCCTGGGCGAACCCGGACTTTACTCTCCTCTTTGATTGTGCCCCAAGCACTCCTGCTCCTCTGTGCTCGCAGATCGTGGTACAGGCGACTTATCCTGCAGGAAGATCTGATATACCGCTAGATATACTTAATGCCGTATTTACTCTGACTGTGACCAACGCGGCCGGTGAGATTGCAATAGATAGTGTGACGGTAAATGTGGTGAACCCCCTTGCGGTGGTGAGTGATGAATGTACTATCGTTTCTGCGAAATATCGGGCAGATAAGGATCAATGGCGTATTTCTGGAGCATCTAATGTAACTCAAAACCAGCTGGTTAGTGCTTACGTTGGACCGATTGGCGATACTTCAAGGCTGATTGGACAAGTACGAGTTGATGCAATTGGTGGTTGGGACGTGCGCACGCCTCGCGGTGGTGCGATTGCAATACCAACAGCTGCCGATAATGCCGTATGGATTGATTCCGAGCTCGGTTGTCAGGAATCATCACCTTTCGTAAGTCGTTGATTATCAACTAGCAGAAGTCGATGTGCTTGCAGGATGCGGGCACATCTTTAATTCTTTGTTACATTTGGCAGCTTATTTTTAGGCTGCTTTTTTTGTGAGGGGGAAAAGAAAGCAGGCCAACTTTTTTGAGTTTACTAGTTAAATGCGGTTACGTTTTTAACCGATTAACCTAACCGGAAGTGATTTTAAATTACTTTCAATTTGCTGAAATCTTAAGTTCTATTTCATTGGTTCAACAGCACGGTTTTTTCTCGTTGTTGAATAATTTCAGCGCTTTCATCGGCTCTTAATTTTTAAAAACTTCCCGTTATCTAAAGTATTGATCGAGCACATATAAGTAACCTTGTTGATCCAGCGTGATGTCGCTGATCAGTGAATATTTTCCCGCCGAGTTGTTATTAGATAGCTGACCAATTGGTAGCGGCAGTTTTCCATCGCCGCTAAGATCTGTATATTGAAAACTGAGCATCAATCACATAAACATTGCCCTGCGTATCGACTGTTATGCTCTTAGGTATACCAAACTGGCCTAATCCATTACCCGTTTATCCCCAGGAATGCAGCGGATTCCCCGAGTTATCAATCAACTGAACTCTGAAATTACCGGCATCGAGAACGTACAGTAAACCCTGTCGATTCATGACTATATCGTTTGCCAGATTAAATTCACCAATTGCTTGCCCGTGACTTCCAAAACGTTTAATCAATTTACTCTGGCTATCAATTTTTACGACCTGGTGCAGGTAACTGTCGAGCCCACCTCTACGAGTATGACCGGTGAGGTTGAATCCAGCAAATAAATCTTCCCTGCCTCACAGCGATATCGAGCGGACGATTCAATCTTAACGCCGGATTTTTTTACGGTCAAAATCTCCAGCAATCTTTCGGAATCGCTCTCAATTTTCATATCGTCACTATTGCGTATCGACATGATATAACCATAACGAACCAGTTCGGGAGGTACCGGCCAGAATTCCTAAGGCATTGTTTGCTCAGTTATGCCCGACGTTGTAGCGCATGCAGAAATACCCAGGTAAGTAGACATTAAAAACAGTTTAGGGAAAGTGAGTGCGTTCCAGACTCACCTCATAAGATCTCGTTTCTAAAATTAGTTTTTGGCGATGAATTTTTCTCACTTTTGAGTCAAAAATCTAATATCCGGAAAATATTGAAAAGCAGGTATCAGGAGCCTGTTAGAATCAGCCTTCATTAAAAGTGAAAACCGAAACCGAACATGACCGGATAGATGCCGAGTACACCCATGCCGCCCATGCTAATGCTGAGCAATATTAATGTGAATGGAACCCATACCAGCACTTTAGCTACGGGATGTTCCCAGCCATGGGAATGCATAAACGGCATCAGCATAAAACCTATGGCTAATCCGATGAAGGCGACCTGGAATGTGAAAATGGCGACTCCCAGAAAAAACATTCCTGCCAGGAATTCAGCACTTCGAAGCCCTCTGTGATCAGGATGTGTTTCAGAGAAAAACTTACTCATTTTTTGTAGCAGCCCCGGTTTTTGTGGTGAGTTCGATTTAGTGTCTGCTTCATGCGAGTTATCTTCTTTATCACCGGTTACCAGAAAGCGGGCTTTGCCAGTCAGGCAGTAACCAAAAACGGCAACCGAGGTCATTGGACTTAAGGTGGCATACAGGGCGGTGCTGTGACATAAAAAAGTAAATAATCGCCTGCCTTGTTTTCGCAGTTCCAGAATAAAACACGACACAGGCGCGAGGATGGTTATCACCGTTACCAGGAAAAAGTCCCAGTGATACAGTTTGCTAAAAACATCAGGCAAGGTGATCATGGGAATTACATATTCACTGCCTGCTATCAGAAAAGTAACATCCTGTTGCAGGCCCATGGTCAAAGGCATGACGATGCTGGAGTTAACCATGAAGACAAAGAAAAAGAATGTCATTGGAAGATTGACGGTAGGAAAAAGAATGTCCAGCTTTTCAACCAGCGAGATATTGCGTGACCTGATCAACCAGGACATGCAGTGAGCTAAAAACTCACAGGTACCGCGGGTCCACTTGATATGCCTGATGCGAAACGCACGTACGGAGTCAGGAAAGTCTTCTTGGCAAACAACGTCTTCGGCAAAGGTTCCGTAGTAACTCTGTTCCCGAATCGCTATTGCGTAAGCTAAATCTTCACTGACAAGTTCCAGAAAGCCCTTTACCTGTTTCCAACAGGATGTTTTAAGTAAAGCACCATGACCCAGAAACATCACAAAGCCGAATCTGTTGCGCAACGGCTGATACCACTTCCAGTGAATATCAACACCGAGATACATATCCTTTTTGAGCTTGTTATCATGCGTCTGGATGCAGGTATGATTCGCCTGTACAAAACCGCAGTGTTTATCAGACTGCAGGCGGGGAACCATTCGCAGCAGAAAATCACGCGGCAGAATTTCATCCGCATCAACAATAGCGAAGAGTGGTTCGGTCACGTGAAGAGTCAGCGCATGATTGAGGTTGCCGGCTTTATACCCGCTACGTTGTTTACGCCGAATAACCTGAATTCTACTAGCACTATAATTGCTGGAAAAAGCATTAATTTTTTGTTTGTACTCTTCCCTCGTACTATCATCCAGAATGTTTATTTTAAAGTTTTGATAGTACAAATTTATACAGGATTGCGCACTTTCTTCAATGAAGTCATTACAGGTGGTATATAACACGGCCACTCCTGTTTTAGGTATTGGAGCATTTTTGTCATACACAAAACCCTGTCGGGGCATGGCTCGATCAATAATTGAAAATAGCACGATGCAAATGTTATACACACCATACAGCCAGGCAATCTCGACGAATACAATAAAGTAGCCAAGTGACATCCACTGAAACAATCCATCGGCATCTTCAAGTATCGAGATTAGCCTTGGATGAAACCACATAAGCAACATTCCCCAAATGACAAATACGGTTAAAAAGAGGTAAGGTTTCCTGTTAGCGATATGCGCATAGTTTTGTTCGATGAATCGACCAAATACATTTTGAAAAGCTCGTTGCAAAGTTGTTATTTTTCCATCTCCATATTATTTACATTTGGCTAAAAGGGGGTAGGGTTTCATGGAAGCTGTATCGCGATACCAATCAGCATCGTGGTATAACTAAAGGATGGCGAATCCTCATAGCGAACCGACAGATTGAGTCGATTTTTCTGACTAATCGGGTAAGAGAACAAAACGTTTGAAGTAAATACACTGCCTTCCGATGCGGCAATATCTGATGAAATACGGCCGACTCCGGCACTCACACCAACTGACCAGCGATCAGGCAGAGCGTATTCGCCGAACAATGCTGCGCGCCATTCCTTGTCATCAATTGTACCACTGCTTGACAGGTATAAACTGGGTTCCAGGCGCCATTTATCACTAACCGGGAAACCGTATGCGGAGTAAATCAGTTTGTCGGTATAGTTTTCACTGTGCGGACTAAGTTGAACACCCAGTTTAAAAACTTGCTGTTGTTTATTGATCTTTATGCCTTCTAACTTGTAGATTTGCTGATCAGCATCGTTGGGCAAATCTCGATTGCCAATTTCCAGATTAGCTTGCCAGTCTTGATGAATATGGCTAAGTACTCCGAGATAATAAGTTTCAGCTTTTTCACCGGATCGAACCAGTGCAGGATTGTCCAGACTCAGCGAATTGTCATAACGTGCCCAGATCCGAAGATCATCTTTGATCCAGTAACCGACGATAACTTCTCTGAGGCCTGAATCACCGCCGTTGGATGAATCTCCAGCCCAGGCAACAAAATCAAAGGTCTTCTTGTTTTTATTGATGGTGGCCAGTCCATCGATAGCGTCGGGACGACCCGGCGTGATAATTAGAGCACGTTGAAAAGCGATAGTTGCTTCTTCTTTATTATTAAGGGCTAACAGTGCCTGACCTTCTGCAGCAAAAATTTCTGCATCATTAGGGTGTTGCTTCTCTAGCGACTGAAAAATGTCAAGCGCCTTCTGAGGTTGCTCATTCCATAAAGATGAAAAGGCCAAACCTTTTTGTGCACTGACGTTATCCGGTACGATAACCAGTACTTTGTTAAATTGACTCTCAGCTTCTTTAAATTGACGCGACCAGGCAAAGTCATAACCCAGTCCAATGAGGGCATCCAGATTATCGGGCTGTTGTTTTAGAACTTGCCTAAATTGATCCTGCGCCACTTCGTGATGACCTTGCCATGATTGTGCTGTCGCATAACCGAGTTGTGCTTTTAAGTCACCGGAGGGGGTATCCTTCAGGATTTTCAGGTAAGTATCGCCCATGCCGGTGATATCGCCCGCTTTAGCCAGTAGTTCTGCTTTTTGGTGAAGATTTTCGGCATTAACAAACTTTGTATAAGTCACACTACAGAGCGTTATCAGTAACATAAATTGTATATTCCGTGGAATAAACCTAAAGGGAGTCATTGCATCATCTCATGATTGATATAAATCACCGATAAACATTACTGCGATGATTTAGATGAACACTGGTTAAATTAATTGGGCTTTTATTCCCATAATTGAATTTTGTAGTATTATTTATCGGGAAACTACGGTCAGAGGTTCCTAACTCCATACAACTAAAGTCTGAAAAATAGAAAAGCAGTTTAGCATCCGATCAGATCCAGCTGGTGAGGTCGTTACTGAATCGAGCCAATCCTTTTTTTCTGATCAACAGGAATCTTTAGTTTTCCAGCAGTAGAGTTACTAAGAGTGATTGAGGCAATTTTAATTGACACTGGTTAAAGCAGCGTAATCCATAATTGCGGTGATTAGATTTGTGGTTTTGCTTGTAGCACGAGGTTTTTTATTTTCAGTGGGGACTTTTACAATCGTCTTAATCGACGATTAAATCTTAAAATTGACACATCCCTGTGTCGTTTTGGCAGTATTGTTAATTCGAATCAATCATCCAGACCTTCACTTTCGGCTTCATCAATGATGCCATAGACAGGCTGTTTGTCGGTTAGTTTGACAAAGGAACCAGCCGTAGCTGTGAATAAAATTCTCCAGTGCCGATGACAAATCCATCGCTACCCTGATAGACCGCCTGACTCAGGTTAAAAGTCTGAGCGAACAGGGTAACAGTCTCAAGTTCGGCATCTACCGCATCGACCGGTCCCTGTAGTCGGAATTTATCACTATTATTACGCTCCAGTTCTACCGCGTTGATGACGTCGCTGCCTTCATCTTTAAATTAGAATATATTCCCATTTAAAGGTTTGCAGAAATATGCCGGTATGAGCTACAGACGAAGGTTGTAAAATCAATCATGCTTCGGTTTAAAAATGTTCAGACTAAGGTCTGATAAGCAGAAGGGGTTGCTTATTCGTCGAGGGGTAAAATGGCCAGTATGCGAACACCAGGAGATTGCTTTAAGCTGCTGAACTGGAACTTTCCTCCCAGGCTTTCAACTCTCTCACGTAAACCGCGTAGCCCCAGGTGATCGGTATCATTGAGTTTTTCCAGATCTTCATCAGACATACCCGGGCCAGCATCGCTAATTTCCAGCACAAGCTGCTTCTCCTGAAGCCTTATTATAACCTGTTGATCTACTCCCAGGCCATGCCTGACGGCATTGTTTAGTCCTTCCTGGACTAACCGATAAATGCAAATTTTAGTAGATAATTTGAGTTCATCCGGTATTTCATCAAGTTGATGCCTGACTTCTGTTGAGGTTCTTTTTTGGTGTTTATCTATGACTTTCAAGATGGCTTCCCTGGCAGACAGATCCTGTAATTCAGGTATCACCAGGCCGGCGGATAAACGGCGTATCTCCTGCAAGGCATCACTCAGAGTGACCTGAATTTTATCGATTACATCGAAATTCGTTTTTACCTGATGGTTTTCTGTTACCTCATTAATAGAATCCAGCTTTAGAAGCGCAAAACCGATAGACTGAGCAGGGCCATCATGCAGTTCTGAACCGATGCGCCTGAGGTTCTGTTCATTTAGCTCTACCGCACGGCTACTGGCCTGTTTTATACGCAAGCGCTGGTTTTCGATGAGTTGGTGTGCTGTTTTGACTATCCAGTATAAAAACCAGTACAGAACGACACCACTAAACAGGGAAACAATGATCACCAAAATGCGACCCTCGCGAAGAGTTTCATATAAAGCTATCGGAGACTTGTAGAGTTCTACCACTCCTATGACCTGTTGATGCTGTTTATCCCATACCGGAAAATAGCTTTCTACAAATCTGTCCACATTCTCAGGTAGAAAATGATGCTCCTCTTTGGAATGTTTATTTACCTGGCTTTCGTTGAATACCCTGACACCGTTAGCCGCAAGATTGAGCTCCTCATTATCGGTAAAAATTTTACCGATAATATGCTCATCATTGGACCAGATAATTCTCCGTTGTATATCATAAATAGTGGTCCGAAAAACGTCGGGTAAGTCAAAAATATGGTGAAAAAACTCTTCAATTTCCTGCTTATCCCTGGGGTCAGTACTGCCACGGAAGGAAGGTTCAGTCTTATTGATAATTGAGACACTTTGAATGAATTCAGCGCTGATGACCATTTCACGTTGCAGTAATCTGTCCTGTAGAAAAGAAAAAAAGACAAACCCGGATACGATATTGATCGTAATAATCGAAACAAAACTAGCGATGGCGAATGTTCTGATTAATCCCCAGCGTTGAATAATGGAAGGTATTTTCACAAACTGACCTTGCCTGAATAAACGGTGAGTTTATTATCCATGGTGCATTTTTTGCGCGATGAGTGCTGCTTCTACTCGATTTTTTACCTGTAGTTTCTGCAAAATATTGGTCATGTAATGTTTAATCGTTTTTTCACTCAGAAACAGTTCTTCGGCAATTTGTTTATTGGTCAGGCCTCGCTCAAGGGCTTTTAGTATTTCGCTTTCGCGTTTATTCAACTTATCCTGAAGGGCAGCTTGCCCGGGAGCTTCTTCATTGTATGAATGAACCAGTATATTGGTGGCCAGACTGGGTGTAATAAAAGTTTCACCGGCAGAAACCTGACGGACTATTTTTATCAGCTCCTTGCCACCTATGCCTTTCAGGATATAAGCGTTGGCACCTGCCTGTAACGCAGACATCACATCTTTTTCATCTTCAGAAGCGGTCAGCATAATGAGCTTGATGGAGGGTAGAGTTTCATGAAGCTCGCGTGCTGCTTCAACGCCTCCACCGGGCATGCTGATATCCAGCAAAATTGTATCCGGAATTAAATCATGGGCCATTGTTATCGCATCGGAATAGCTGCCGCCCTGTCCAATCACTTCAAAATCGTCCACCGCATCGAGTGTGCTGCTGACACCTTCTCTTAGTAAAGGGTGATCGTCTATAACCAGAATTCGAGTGATTTCTGCCGTCATACCCGTTGTCCTCCTTTGCCTATTGAATAAAGTGAGATTCAATATAACAAATTTTTAACTCGACTGAAATCGGGTATTTAACGAATCACACTCGATATAGGATTGGAAATGAAATTTTGACTAAGAAAGATCATACTGTCTGGTTTAATTCTGATATTCCTATTCGATCTCCTGCCATATAGTTATAACCATTATCATAGTGAGATACTAATGTACTATTGAGGTACTTTGAGAAACCAGTCTGTTTAAGCTCAAAGTAAGTGATCAAATCCAGCATCCACATTGGCACTTCACCCACATTACATTTTAATTCCAGTACTACACAGGCTTTATCATCATTGAATTGATTGGTGGTATAGATATTTTCATTATCGTAGCTTGTCATACCTGAGTCGGGTTTAAGGTTTAGCTTAGACTCGTTGCGATATTTCATTTCTTTATCTATGGTGACCCGAGCGTACTGGTCTACCGTAGAGAAAAAAGCACGGCGTTTATATTGTGTTAAAATTTTTGGTTCAATATCATAACTCTGTGCCAGTCGTAGAAATAACTCTTTATTAGCTCGCTCGGCTCTACTTTCTGTTGCATCAATCTGATAGTTTGTCTGCTCTAATATCAGCGGCCATTGCTGATCAGTTGCTGTGGCACGATATTTTTTTACTACAGAGCCAACCTTGTGTTTGATTTCCATAAAATAGGGGGCTTTATTGCCTTCGGCATAGGCACGCACGCGCATATTAAACCGACTGTCCTTACCGTACAGTCGTTGTTTTAGAAACTCATACCCGCGAGTATCAAAATACAGACTATTCACGATATAGAAATTATTGTCCGAAATATCAGAATAATGATCCAGAGAGCAATAAGGCGAAATAAATTGAGTTATTGGTTCAACATAGGAAAGCGGAATCAGGTATTTCAGCTCGTATCGTTCCAGTACAGGAGGGAGATTATTTAATACAGCAGGCATATGTTTTTCCTATGAACAGATTATTTACAATTTTCAGTGTTTTTCATGGCAGTATAAATCCTCGAATAGAGAAATAGATTATTGCTCCCAGGATACCTGTAGCAGGTACAGTGATTATCCAGGCTGCAGCAATCCTGTACAGTACGGTAAGTTTTATCCAGATATTATTAGAGAAATTTTTATACTGTTGATGGTCGTTACTGACGTTTAGCTGTGTAGATGCCTGGTTCAACAGTTTCAGAGCAACTGTTTTTTCGATGACCGGAGCCTGCTGAAATTGTTGCAGAAGTTTAGACATCGAATCATTTTCTTTATGCTGATGGGTATCTTCTATCATCATTTTGTTGTAATTGACATTGATCGATTCGCGTAAAAAACCAATCCCAAATATGGCACCGATAGCGATATGCGTTGAACTTACCGGCAACCCGAACTGGATAGCAATAAGTACCGTGATGGAGGCTGCCAGGGCGATGCAAAAAGCACACATCTTGTCCAGTTCAGTGATCTTTGAACCGACCGTTCTGATTAACTTTGGACCATATAAAACCAGTCCAAGTGTAAGACCAGCAGTTCCGACTATCATGACCCAAATAGGGACGCTGGTTATGTTGGAGCTGTCGACAGTGGCAGCATTCACACTATTTGAAATGGATTCATGAATTGCCGCCAACGGGCCTACAACACTGGCTACATCACTTGCACCATGCGCAAAACTTAACAGCGCTGTGGCCACTATAAGTGGCAGGGTAAACAATTGGTTAATGCTCTGCTTATTATTGCTTAAGCGGGATGCCTTACACTCGATGAGCGGACGCAGTAAAAAATAAACAACTATGGCTATGACTAGTCCTGAAATAAAAGCCGTGCTGATTTCAATTTTAATGCCTTTTACCATCAAGTAGCTGGAAAATACCCCAGTCATCAACATTAGCAACACTGGCACCATTTTTTTAGCTGCGCTCAGTTTGTCTTTTTTATAGGTGATTTGCTGTTTGATCAGATACATCAATCCTGCTGCGATGACTCCCCCTATTATCGGTGAAATTACCCAGCTTGCAGTGATAGCTGCCATTAAATTCCAGTCCGCCATTTGCCAGCCTCCTGCTGCGATACCAGCACCTAAAACCCCGCCTACGATGGAATATACCGTGGATACGGGTGCGTTAACATAAGTGGCTAGATTTATCCACACAGCAGCTGCAAACAGGGCTGCCATCATGAGCCAGACAACGTTATCGGTGTCTCCTATCAGTGCAGGATTGATAATGCCATTTTTGATCGTACTAACAATATGCCCGCCCTCAATCAGAAATCCGGCGGACTCGAAAATCATCGCAATAAATATGGCGCCAGCCAACGTCAATGCCTGGGAACCAACAGCAGGGCCAATATTATCGGCCACATCATTGGCACCAATATTCAACGCCATATAACCACCGATCGTGGCGGAAATAATGAGTAGCAAAGCCTGCGTATTATTGAACTCTGACAGGTACATGAACACCATGATGCCGATAAGAAACAGAAATGCAGTGCCTCTACGAAATACAATGAAGCTGTTGCCCTGGATCGAGTCTTCTATCATATTTAAATCATTTAATTTCATGTTACGGGTCTGTAAAACCTGTCAGGGTTTGAGCTGATAACCAGTTATGTTCGTTGTGCTTAGCGAGTAAACCCTGCTGACTTAAAAAATTGATATAGTTGAGTCTGAGTTGATATCTGATTTCGAGAATTTGTTTAAAACTGGATAAATGCTGTTTTTTTAATTTTAGAATTAATTTTACACTGGTCGTTTTCTTTATCCTGCTTTCGATATCATTAATCAGTTGTTCGGTGGAGACTAATGCTTTTTTATTGAGATACATTTTCGCCAAAATTTGATTGGATTTGAGTGAAGTTTGCTGCCTGCGTTGATGTAACCGCATTGTGGCTTGATTGATTTCCTGATGTTTCAGTCGAGAGTTAAAATCAGGTCCTGAAAAGGGTATCTGAATATCAAAGCGAACCGCTAATACCGCATCCTCATTTTCAGAAAAATCCGATTTTAACTGCAGTGCATTCAATGCAAATCCTGCACTGGCCTGTTGTTGTTTAAGTTTAAGTTTGGCCAGCTGTAACTCAAGTTGAGCCTGTTCGACTTCTCCCCCGCCATGCTGCAGGTAGTTTTCAGCCGTAGCGATCATCTGCTGCGGTGTTATCTGCAGAAAGGGTTGAGGTGCATTGAATTCAATGGATTTTTCTAATTCATCAATATTTCGCTGCATTAATTCAATCTGTAACAGAATTTGCTGCTGACCAAGCTCACTATCGAGCAGTTCATCTGGGCTAAAATCTGACGACTGAACCAGTTGCTGCTGGTATTTAATCGCGCTTGCAAATAACCGGGACCGTTGTTTCAGCTGTGCCAGTTCTTCCAGTTTTGAGTTTAATTCGAGCAGTTGTATATAGCTGCTTTGCAGGTGATCATTCAATATTTCCTGCTGATCGAGTTGCTGGCGTTGTTCTAAAAGTTGAAATAATTGCTGTTGCATGCTTAGTTCTGACCAGTTTTTAATTTTCAGATTCAGCGCCAGGGAACTTTTTCTGTCATCATCATTATCCGTGGTCAGGCGAATTTCGCTAGATTCAATCCATTGGTTCAACAGGTTACTTTTTTTCTGTGCGGGGTATGAACCTGCCGGTAATAGCTGCACGAATTGATTTTTGACTTGCAACAGGTATTTACTGACATTGTTGTCCTGCATCTCATCGTCTGCCTGGGCACACATTAAAACTGTGCCTGACATACAGCCGATCAATGCGGTTTTTAAATGCATCATTATGACGATACCTGTTCGTTAAGTGCGACAGGCAGAAAACGCGAGGGCTGTTTCCCATTGCCATCAAAAACCAGCATAATTTCACCTTGCTTTGAAGTCGCACTAATGCCTTTGGCTTTTAACGGGCCAAAGCTTTGTAAGGCTGTCAATGAGGATGATGTGTATTGATATGACCAAAGGTGGCTGCTGGAGACTGATTGATTATCAGACCTTCCCAATAACAGCAATTTATTATCAAAGAACAGCATGTCTGACAGATGGCTGGGGGCACCTGTTTGAGGGTCTAACAGGGCTATGCTTCTCCAGATTTCACCGCTCGCGGAAAGGGGTTTGTGCATAAAAAGTTGATCGATATTATCGAATTTGATAAAAACCGTTTCACCCTGTTGATTGAGTGGCGCTTTAAGTCCCACATACAAATCATCCTGATGGATGGCATGGGCCTCGATCTGGATGGTGTCTTCCTGTAATGCCTGTTTCAAAAATTGACGGGTATTGACATCGTGAGAGGTTTTAGAGAGCTTTATCAACAGCTGGTACAGATTGATGTGCCCATCTAGTACGACATGTTCATCAGTGAGCTGTAAATGTGATAGTTGATGACGTTTCTGTTTATTATTATCAAGTGGTGCCAGTACATAGATGTCGTCACCTGGACTGCTAATAGTCTTCAATTCATTGACAGATTTTTTGTTGTGGATCGTCAGGAGTTGGATGATTTCACCCTGCGTATTTAATTTATATAACGCAGGTGTTTTGGCTGTAGATTCATTGCTGACGATGAAATAGTAATCAGGGTTGGAGGCTTTAATAAGACCCGATAATTCGATTTGTTCATCCTGCAGATCATTGATCAAAGATTTAATGGGGAAACCCTCCGTTTCACTAGCGGCGCCAGTCCTGCTTGACGCTAAACTTTCGCTAATACTGCTGGAAAAAAAACTCAACAGACCGTCCATCAGGTTCTGGTTTTTGGCGGGTTCTGTCAACGACACCACCACTTTTTCACCCAGCAACAGGAAATTATTCTCGGTCAGCCGGATCACCGCTTCACGTCCCCATGCTGAAACCATCATGTTCTTTTTCAGGCGAATCGGGTATTCAACGATACGGCTACCGAGGCTTTCGACTATTGCCGAGATGGCTTCACTCTCTGCAGTATTCGTATTGGTATTTGACTGTACCCAGACTTTTTGCCCTATGGCTACCTGATTAAATACATTTTCATGGATATACCCCTTTACAAACTGGGGTGACAATCCGTGAATAGTCAGGATCGGCTGAAAAGGTTCAACCATTTCACCGGGTTTATAGTTGACACTACCGACACTACCATTGAATTTTGCGAGTACCTTGAGATCGGTAAGCTGGCGCTGAAACTCTGTTTCACGTTCTTTCAGTTCGGCTAACTTTGAATCTGCTGGACGTACACTGGCATTCAACTGACTTTGCAGGTTTTCTATCTGTGCTGTCAGCGAAATTTCGATATGACCGCGCTCTTCCTGCAATCCCTTAATCTTGGCTTGTAGTGGACTTTTGGATGATATTTTGGTTCCGCTACCAGAGATTTGCCTGAGTAACTTTTCATTCAATAGCTGTTGAGAACGTAAAGTATTAATTTGTGCATCAATTTTAGACAGTTCGGCAGCCTGCTGTGCGCGTAAGCCTTCCAGTTGTGCACGTGTCGAGGCTCTCTCTTCATCAGAAGTGGATTTAACAGCCTGGATCTGGTCTTTAATTATAACCAGTTTGGTACCCAGATCATGCCGACGTACTTCCAGAATCTGCGTACCCTGTTTGACTTCGCCTCCTTCAACTACTGAAGTTTGCACTATTTCAACCGGATAACTGAAACTGATGGTTTGCTCGCGATCATCGGCGATACCAAAAAAATGGGTTGATTCGAGTTTAAGTAAACTGCTTAATAACACGATAGCAGCGATGGCTAAAAACCAGATAGCAGGGAGTAGTTTTTTATTCATGATTAATACCTCTTTATTCATGATTAATATTTCTTTTCACTAAAGATCGACGGTAGCTTCCTGCATCATCAAATTTACTCCTGATAATGAATCCAGTGTTTTCAACTCTGCGAGCAGTTGTTCATGGGTTTTTCCTCGGCGTAATTTTATGTGGTAGGCATAATCAAGTCTTTCACCCTGTTTGATTTCACGCAGCGTAACCAGCGAAAATGCCTTACAGTATCGGTTCATAATTTTTTCAAGCAACGGGCGATCACTCGATTGATTGGGCAGGTTGAACCGCAACATGCCATCGAAATAACTGTTAGGTCCAAGCGGTGAGTAGTGCAACAACAGGGCCGCTATTGAAAAAGCCAAAGTCCCGACGATTGCAACCGTAAAGGCATACGCTCCACAGGCGATACCGGCTGCCAGTGATGAAAACAGAAATAGTGTATCGCGTGGATCTTTCAAATTAGTCCGAAAGCGAATAATAGCCATCGCAGCCATAATGCCGATACCTCTTGCCAGGCTATCACCAACCGCCTGGATGATGACCGAAGAAATGATGGATATCAGCACGATAGCTTGCACATAGTTACGCGAATAAGATAACCCCCGAAAAGTTTTCTGATACACATAAGCCAGAAAGGTTGACAGTACAAAAGATAGAATAACTACTAGCAGTAGTGTCGCCAGACTGGCTGCTTCGCTGGCACTTTGTGAAGTGAGTGCTTCTAACATGACTTTTATACTCCGGTTTAAAACTGGTTGATTGGGTTAAAACTCCCATAACTGTATTTTGGAGTATGTTTCTCTTTGTAACTACGGACTGAGGTTCCGATTGGTATAGGTCAAAGGCCTAAAAATTTTCAGACTAAAGTCTAATGAAAAGAGTGTGCTGGATTTTGTATAATTTTTGGTGTTCCCAGGGGTACTGTCAACTTGAGTTCTCAAGCCCCGAGAATAAGCTCATAGTATGAATACTCTATATAAGGGCTATCGCTTTCCCGCAGAAGTCATTAGCCATGCCGTATGGTTATACCATCGATATACCCTGAGCTTTCGAGACATTGAAGAAATTCTCTTCAGCCGGGGTATTGATGTCACTTTTGAATCTATTCGTCAATGGTGCCTTAAACCTATAAAAATCAGTCGAAAAAAGAGCTAAACTAGTAACTGGTTGAAAAACTGTAAAAAAGTGATGAAATTGCCTGTAAAACCCGTTCACCCATCGGGTGAATTAAATTTGCCCATTGAATCAGGGCTTCCAAAGGAAATTGAAGTTGATACCTATGCAGGCAAATTGCATATCGAATGGGATCCTGATGCCGCTGTAACACCGATTGGACAATTACCGTTTTTTATTCAATTTTTAAAGTTAGGTGGTCGATTCGATCCCTGGGTAGAAGATTGCCCACTTATTTACCACAGTAATAATGCACCTGAAAAGATTGATGTATTAGGGTCACTCTTTCTATCGATTTTGTCAGGGCATAGACGCTATGCCCACATTACTAATTTAATGAGCGATCGGGTCAACTCAACTTTATTAGGCATGAACAAAGTGGTGAGTGACGATTCAGCACGTCGTGCCTTGCAAAAAATAAATGAAGTCCAGGGTATCAGGTGGTTACAGAATCATCTCCATTTATGCTATGCACCCTTATTAAGAACCCCCTGGATATTAGATGCAGATGTGACGGTTAAGCCTCTCTATGGACATCAACAGGGTGCCAAATTAGGTTACAACCCACAGAAACCAGGAAGACCTTCACACACCTATCACAGCTATATGATCGCCAACTTACGGCTGGTGTTGGAAGTTGAAGTACAGGCTGGTAACCAATCACACTCCAATGACTCCTTGCCAGGATTAGTCGCCCTGTTAAATCGGTTGCCTACGGACAGTAAACCCGAATTTGTACGCGGGGATATCGGCTGGGGAACTGATAATGCGATGCGAGAAATGGAAGCCATTAAACAGCCTTATTTATTCAAGCTAAAAAAATCAAAAAACGTGAAGAGCCTGATACATAAACATCATTGCCAGGGCGAGTGGTTTTATATTAACCGGGAATGGGAAGCTAAAGAAGACTCACTGCAGTTGCAGGGTTGGGAAAACGCTCGGCGAGTCGTTGTTGTTAGGCGACGCATAGCAGCTGATCAACTGGTAGGCGTTGAATATTCAAAAAACGGTCAGCAAAGCTTTGCCTTTCTGGATGGCCCTGAAGATTTAAAAGCCTTTGAATACTCCGTTTTAGTCACTGATTTAAAAGAAGACATCGTGGCTATTTTTCATCATTACCGTGACCGTGCAGATTGCGAAAATAATTTTGATGAAATAAAAAATCAATGGGGCTGGGGAGGTTACACGACACACAAGATAAAGAGCTGTCAGTTCATGGCGCGAATGATTGCACTGGTCTATAACTGGTGGAACTTGTACGTTCGATTGGCGCTGCCTGATAAACATCATGAAGCAATCACCAGTCGCCCTTTATTGCTCAGTAGTGTGGGTCGGTTAATAGAGCACAGTCGTCAAAAAAGACTGATTATTACCAGCACTCATGGAGATATTGAAAAATTAAAGCGTGCATATCATCGACTGGTAAGCTTTTTTAATGAACTAAAATCCATTGCGCCGCAGTTAACATCTTCAGAATGCTGGAACCGTATTTTAGCCAAAGCGATGGAGAAATTTCAGGTTAAAATGGGAAATGAAAGCCCGGCGACCCTGCAAGCTCCAACATAACTTTCTAATCACTGACCCGTGAACGATCTTAATGCTAATTTAAATAATCGGCAGGTTCGACTGATTTTTTTAGGTTCAAGGATAGAAGAGACTTATCAAGCTATAAAAATTGGTCAACAGGGTGTGCTGAACATCGAAGACGACAACGCCAAAATAGAGTATCGTTATCCGAGTTTGAATAGATAGTGACGCATCAAGGTTCCGAGTCCACAGAAGCTGGATTATTTATTGGATGCGTTTGCAGCCTCCAGAGCTGATGGAAGTTATCAGAAACTGATGAACCAACTGACCATGATCCAATTACTAATTTTGGGTGACTGGGGCTTAGAGAAGCTGAATGCCCGACAGACAGCTGAATTACTGAAGGCCATTGAAGACCGTACTTAACATAGCAGCTCTCTAATCGCCAGTTGTCAATGGCCACTAGGGGATCAGTTTACGTGACCATTGACAGTAAGTCAGATCCGGATCTTGGATTGGCATGCACAGATTTCCAATCCAACAATAGGTGACGCACTACTCGACGGACTCCGCCACAACAGCCACCAGATCATCTTAAAAGGAAAATCCATGCGAAAACAGTCATTGACTGATTCCGATTACTTAAAAATCAACCTTGGAGAAAGAGCGAGTGATTGGAATGACTAGGATCACTGATCTGATTCAATAGAATATGCAGATGGCGGAATTCTGCTAATTTTAAGTAACAAGCAGCGCCTATGAACCGTTTGCAATGTTCTTATCAAGCAGTGCCCTTTAATGCGGGAATGCGCTGGAAAAGCAAAAGGGCGGCAGTGGTTTTATCTTTGCGTTCATTGTTTTTTAGTGATACTTGGGGGGATGAATTTTTGGAGAAAATTGGTTTTTCTGGGAGGCAACATTAGCTTAATGGACATCAAATGGAGATCGAGCCTGACCGATGTAGGTCTTGATATCTTAAACGGCAATAAATTTTGATAATATTGTGTAGATCATTTAAGTATAATGTCAATTGTATTATTGTGACTAAGTATTCGTAACAACTAACCTTTAGATTAGCAGGAGTATTGAAAATGAACGAAAAAGAAATATCTGAATCTGAAAAAAATGTTCAGAACAAATCTGTGGAAAATAGTAACGAACGACGAGAGTTTATGAAATCAGGAGGACGTTATGCAGCCGCAACCACGGTTGGTCTTGCAACATTAATGGCTCCCGGTCGCTCAAGTGTAGCCGCTTCTGAAGGGGGGCCGTAATAATAGAAGCCCCTAGAATATAAACTGTGTTAAAGCAGAGGATTCCAGGCCTACCTCATTTGTTATGGTGGCGCGAAGAGAGTGAAAGTTTGATTTACTGTTCCAAGCGCTTTTCTTTAGTTCATGCAGATAGACTGCTGACAAGTTGGTTTGAAGAGTTAACAGATCATAGCCTCCAACAGCCTATTGATCTTTACCAAGCTACATTCCAGCTACCAGAACAGATAAGGCAAGTAGCACGACACCTCCTGGATTCAACGATAGCTTGGGATTTAGAAGAAGAAAAAGAGGTAAACCCGCCACATATCTGGACCGTGCCATTCAGTTCAGATATCGAACCACTGCGCATCTCTGTAGGAGGGTTATCTGTAGCACTATACTGCCAGGACGTTGAAATAATGGCCATCCTGAAAGAGCTACTTATTCCGATTAGTCAATCTCAAACCACTGACAAATTGCTATCCACTCAATCTTGGTATCTCATTAAAGAGAGTGACAGTTGGTCCATTGGCGATTTTCACCAACGCTGGTACCAACAACTGACCGATGAGCAAGTTATCCCTTTATTGGTAGATCAACTACAACAGCGAAGCTATCAACAAAGTGGATATCAGTTAGCATTTCACGGGGCTGCAGTCCGATATATCGAACCCGAATCCAGGCAGGCTTATGATATTTTGATTCCAGGGAGTTCGGGGTGCGGAAAAACAACTCTGGCATTAGCACTGTGCTTGCAAGGTGCAAGAGCGTATACCGATGAGTCGATAACGTTGGATAAAAAGTGGAAATTGCATCCAATTCCTGTACCTTTTGCCATCAAACAGGGAAGTTGGAAACTTCTTGCAGAGTGGGGTTCAAAAGATAATAAAGAAATTAATGACACTGTGTTTGAAAGGCGCGATGGTCGGAGGCTACGTTACTGGTGGCCCCCGAAACCTTTTATGGCTGAACCTGCAACGATGGCTAAAACTATCATACTTCTTCCGCAATATCTGGCGGACCAAGAAACATTACTAAGACCTGCTTCATTGATTGATACCACTCAGTCGATGGCCCTAGGCGGTTACCAGCAAGAAAATACTCAAGATCCTAACGTTATTCCTTCTTATATTGATTGGCTCAATCAGGTGTCGAGATTGCATATCAACTACGCCAATGCAAATGAAGCAGTAAAGTTACTATTTAAACACTTGGCATCACACAATGACTAATATTGAGTTAAGGGTACGTTTACTGTGTGCCATCTTGAGTCATTGCAATGAAAAACAAGAGTGGGCGGTTGACTATTTCCGTTCCTATGCAGCAGAGGATTGGCTTCAACTACTGACATTGGCAAACCGCACGTGGTTGGGGACTAGTCTGGCACATACACTTCAAGAACTATCTCTTTGGACAGAGTTAGATGAAGAATTAAAAGCCTATCTGCAAAGCCTAGTTGTTTTTAGTCGTCATCGTAATCAATCTATTAAAGAACATGCCATACAACTCCAGAATCTTATGCGGCAGCATGGTATAGAAATTATCTGGTTAAAAGGGGGAAGTGCACTGTTTAATGGTATTGACAAGCCTGTCGGAAGACGATGGATGATGGACTTGGATCTGCTGGTACATGAAAACGAGATTGATCGTGTCTTAAAGATATTACAACAACATGATTATCATCCTTCAGCTCTATTAGACGATCCTTTATGGAAGCATGGGCATCATGCTCCTGGAATGCATACCCCTGATCATCAACTGAATATTGAAGTTCATTTTCGTCTGTTTGATGATAATTTTAATGCCATTTTACCACGGGAACTCTGTTTTCAATATTCTCAAACACTTAATCTTGATGGGATCGAAGGTCGAGAGCTAAGCCCTACCGAGCAGATCGTTCATACCCTTATTCACGATCAGTTGGCTCACAAAAATTGGAACCATAAGACGATTCATCTGCGCCAACTTATCCACTTAAGTTGGCTTATCAATCACTTTCAGTCAGAAATTGATTGGGAAAAAATTCAAATACAGATCAACCATCCTGATATGTTGGAATGCATTTTATATGTTTGTTGGGTACTTATGGGGCTAAATACACCATTAACCGATCAACAAAGCAAATCAGGCCAACGTTATTGGCAGCACTGCCTTCAACGTCAAAGTGAAGAGAAACATCTCCTCCATTTTCGATTTTTTAACCGATTAGTAAAGAGTTTTCAGCCTGCAAGTATCAATAACCGTTACCAACCTAAATCAGTCTACGGCTGGGCGAGAGCTTATTTTCATCATGTCCAGGGACTCTTGTCCAGACGAAAGAACTTTGAGTCTCGCCAAAAGATGAGACAGTTCAGGACTGCGGTAGAACAGAACTTGACGTGGCGTTTGGAGGCAGATTAAATTTTCAACACCCCGTCACTCACTAAATTTTCAACCAAGTTCATCAAATATTGTAAAAAAAGCTGACGTATAGCAATTTTCAGTGTCTAATAAGCTGACTATTGTTGATATACCAACAATAACACCATTAATTCGACATTATATGTCGCTAAGTATATGATTTCACTTTATTCTGGCTTAACCAAAACTGATGAGAAAGTGTTAAATAAATTGACACCTTAAAGGACTACGTCCCTTTTATTGGTTGATAACCTGTCCTCTATCAACCAATAAAATTACACCTACTTTCCTCTCCAACGTCTTTAAATAGCGCCTTCGCTGCTGGATAATCACCATATCATTCGTGATGATATTCTGACAAACCTATCTCATTTTTGTGGACTAACGCTCACTTTTACCTCGAATTATTGGCATCAAAAGTGCTTTCTATATTCAATATTAATGGACAGCTGGACACGACCTTCCCCCCATTCAGGATGAACTTCTCATTGCCACCAAACACCACATTACGCTTCGGAGACATTTATGCCCTACCGATTGATTCGCTACGTCTTGCCATTTTGTTTAATTAGCATGAGTCATGCAGCCTACGCCCTCGATAGTGATAGTGACGGTATTGAAGATATTAACGACCCCTGGCCCCAGGACATGCGTTATCGAACCGATAGTGATAGTGATGGTCTTCCCGATGAGTGGGAACAGTTTCATTTTGATTCCTTAATTACCGCGTCAGGCAGCAGTGACCAAGACAATGATGGCATCAGTGACCTGACAGAGTTTGTCAGCCAGATCGATGATCCCAAACAGGCAGAGCCAAGTATAGGAAGTATAAAAGCCATATTTTCATATTACAAGCTGTGAAATATCATCCAATAATCTCTCATTTGTCCTGATACCAGCCAGGATTCCTGATAACTCCACATATTTTTCATGCCTTCATG
>Ga0233442_1000537_pt1 | contig 36728 bp, 29 predicted proteins | sample SI_123_September_3_FD_182789 | JGI IMG/M metagenome (GOLD analysis project Ga0233442, IMG submission 182789) | Seawater microbial communities from Saanich Inlet, British Columbia, Canada - SI_123_September2016_150_MG | ecosystem: Environmental > Aquatic > Marine > Inlet | place: Canada: British... | reverse complement strand
AGTGATGACTCTTTTTTAAGTGTCAAAGCAGAATTAGAAAAGCAGTTTTCAGAAAAATTCTCTACCCTTAACATCACTAAAAAAGATTTCTCTCAAAAACAAAATGCGAAACAAGATACCAATTATGGAAATACCGCTACACCCAATAACCGTGCTCCTTATGCAAAAAATGTTATTGCCGTAACAAGTGGAAAAGGAGGGGTAGGTAAAAGTACAGTTTCGGTAAACCTTGCTATCTCTTTGGCACAAAAAGGGTACAAAGTAGGATTACTCGATGCTGATGTTTATGGTCCCAATATTCCACGTCTTACAGGTGTAGACTTAGAACGTATTAAATGGAATGATGACAATCAAATTATTCCTAGTGAAAATTACGGTCTAAAAATCATGAGTGTAGCCTTAACAACTCCTACTATGGATACGCCCCTTGTATGGAGAAGCTCGGTAGCTGTTCAAGCGTTAATCCAATTTTTAGAAGATGTAGCTTGGGGTGAACTTGACTTTATGGTCATTGATATGCCACCTGGGACTGGAGATATTCAACTCACTATGGCGCAAGAGTTACCAATAACTGCGAGTGTGTTAGTTTCAACCCCTCAACTTGTTGCAACAGATGACGTTGCAAGAGCCGTGATGATGTTTAAAGATATAAAAGTACCCATGGCAGGTATTGTTGAAAATATGAGCTATTTTATCGCTCCTGATACTAAAAATAGGTACGATATTTTTGGAACTGGTGGAGGTCAAAAGATAGCGACTAAATATGATATTCCATTTTTAGGTCAAATTCCACTTGATATGAGTATTAGAGAAGCTTCTGACCAAGGAGAGCCACCTGTTGTTAGTGATGTTAATGGAAGTAAAAAGTATTATTCTGAAATTGTGACTACTATGTTAAATGAGATTGATTTTAATATCTAGAAGAGAAATTTAGAGCATAAAGCTCTAAATTATTTTTTTAGCAATGGGTTAACATTAGGTACATCAACACCACCTAATGAGTGAATTAATTCAGGAATCTCTTTATCAAGCTCATTAAACTTTTCTAACTGTTTTTTATTAGTAATTCCTAAAGCTGCTGCCCATGCATTAAGTGTTGGCATCCCAATCACAATTTTATGGTCAGATTCTCTTACATAAATGTACATTGAACACGGTGCAAATACACCAGCAACCGGAACGGCATTAGGACCATCAAAGATTTCGTATGAAAAGGGAATGTGACATAAGTCATACGTCCAGTACGTTACATAATCAGGCATCACATCATCATCAGAGTTATAACTATCTTTTACATTGTAAAAGCCTGCTAAGATATATCCTTTATTTACAAAAGTAATATCAAAACGCTCTTGAAATTCATCCATATACTCTTCTAAATCTTCAACATCTTCAGGAATTGGAATCTCAAAGTTCATCATTGTTTTCGCAGCAGTTCCTACACGTTTAACATAATGCTTTTTTGTACCATACTTTGCTTCAATAGCCGCGTCTAGTGGAGCATACGCTTTAGTAAATTCAGAACGTACTTTTTCATCTGTAATCTCTAAAATATCTAACATTGCCGTTGGTGTTAAGTGAGCAATGTTATTTACTGAATCTGCTTTTGTACGGTAAAGAAGTAAGTTAAACAGGCCAAATCCACCTAAACGAGGATCAATGTTTAAAAGAGGACGTACTGTTTCTTCAGCCATCATAGATGAAAAACTAACATTTTCTAAATACGTTTTTCCGTAATTTTTTTCATATACAATATTTACTGCGTGATGAGGATCATTCAAGTAAAAACCAATTTTAGACAAATCGTTTTTTGTCCAATCGTAAAATGCTTTGTCATCTGTTTTGTCATGAGAGTAAACAACAGCTAGTCTGTCATCTGTAGAGGGAGTAAAAGCGAATAATGAACTTGCTGTAAGCAGTCCTGTTAAAAGAGATGTAGCGAGTAATTTCATTAAAAAATCCTTGTAAAATATTATAGTTAAAACTATCATGATAAATAGTTTTAACTATAATATTTAAAGTTCTTTCCCAAGGGGAAAGAAACTTTAACTACTCAACAATATCTCTAATAGTTTTAGCAAGTAAGTTTTGAGCATCAACAAGAGGTTTTAAAGAATATTCATCTTCTAAATCTGTTGAAGTGATCCAGTTATCAACTGAAGGGTAACCCATGTGAACTGTTGATTCACCTTTCTTTTGGTACATATAAAATGAACATGGAGCAAAAGCACCCACTTCAGGATGTGTACGTGAAACAGGGTGAATAACTTCTAGTTTACAAATTGAGTACGTGTCATAAACAGTATAAGCATCTACACCACGTTCAAGTAACTCATCGTTAACACCGATAAATCCTGGGAATAAAAATCCAACAGGCTCTAATTCACCTGTAAACTCATCTTGAAAATCATCCATTACGTCACGAATTTCATCACCCGCTTCAAGTTCTACTTCCATAGAAAATGTTGTTTCAAGTGCTTGTTTCATATCAGCAACTTTAGCATATTTAACCGCTTCAAATTCACCTTGTGGGAATGCCATTGTTAAAGCTTTTTCCATTGCATTTGCATATTCAATTAATGCTGGATTGTCCATTGGAATTTGAGTAATACGAGACATACCACGAAGTGTTAATGATGACATTGACATTGAATCAGCTTCAGTTTCACCCACTTTACCTGTGTAAACAGACATACTTAATGGAGTGATAAGACCAATTGAAGGATAATCTTTTGCAAGTTTAGCCACAATATCAGGGTTGTGTACTGTCATTAAACGGTATTTCTTGTACCATGTACCACCAGTTGTACCTTCAACTTTAACAAAACGCTTGCTAAATGGTTTATTCATGTCATTGTTACCATCAATTAAGAAACCATTATCTTCAAATGCTTTTTCTATTTCAGTACGTCTACATTTAGAGTTATCATCTACAGATTTAATAATACGGATATCTTGAGTTTTCTCAAGTGCCATACGCTCTACTTTTTTATCTTCTGCTGATGGAGCAGCGTTACAGCCAATTAATGTTAATGCACATAATGCACTTAATAATACTTTTGTCATTTGTTTCCTTATTTTATATAAATACTATCATTTATCATGATAGTTCCACTTTGAATTACTTTAGCAAAAATCCCTCTATCATCTTTAAGAAGTTTCGGGAGTTTACTATTTACTTTTGATAAGCTATTACATAAAGTACAGTGTTGAGAGATTTCTAAAATAACACTATTCTCTTTAGAACCTATGCGAAGTTGAGTCCCTTCTTTTAAATCGTAGGGATTGAAATCCAGAAGAATATTTTCTCCTAAATCACCGTACATCATCTCAATACTGTTATCACTTGCTATTTTATAACTCTTTTCAGAACTAATTAAAACAGAGCGATTAATATTTTTAGCATAAAACTTATCACTAACTATTCCATTTTTATCCACTTCAAACATCTCTTTTTCAAGGCGTCCACTTTGTGTAGAAGGCGCTAAAAAAAGAGAGATTATTTTTCCTACACTTTTGTTATTGATTTCACTCATTTACTTTAACTCTTCAGTGTCACAATACAATTTAGTTTGTGCTTTTGTAAGTAACTTGAAAAAAGGTTTTTCTTCAATATAACCTGAACGTGTTAAAATAATATTAGCGTGGTCATCAAAAAATACAGAAGTAGGATAGAAGTTTCTATTAATGTGAATAGCGAACTCTTTTAACGTGCCTTTAAAGTTATTCCAAATAATAGTTCCCTTATGGTGAACATTTAAGTGAACTTCAATAAATTCATTAGAGAGTTTTGTTTTAACTGATCTGTCATCAAGTGTGAACTGGATAAAGCTCTCACAATAACCACAATCAGTTTTGTGAAGGAGAACAAAAAGTTGTTTTCCCTCAGCGTTTGCTTCTTTTACCTCGTTGTTAATATTTATATTTTGAGCACTTAGTAAAGTACTTAAAAATAAAAGAGATAAAAGTGTTTTGACAAACATGCTAAATTACTTGATTTTAGCTTTTTTAGATTTAGTATTACCTGCAAGATCAACCCATGACATCTCTAATTTGTCACCTTTTTTAAACTCATCGCCCTTGATTTTGAACTTAACAATAGGGTTTTTAGATAAAAATTGTGATGTTGAACCGTCATAAACAACAGTACCGTTAATTTTACCTTGAATATGAGTAATAAAGTTAGCTTTAACACCCTTTTTCTCAGCTTGATTATACGTTAACATATCGTGTTTGAATAGAACTTTGGCTTTAATAATGCCTTTTTTAAGTTTTGCTTTTACTTTCATAGATGAATTCCTTTAATATTTATAATTTAATAAATTGTGAATCAATAAACTTTCGTTTATTAACCTTCACAACCACCCGCTGCAACTTCTAGTGTTCTAGTACCAGAGTAAAGTTTTCCATCATGACCTTCAACAATACAAGTAATTGTTCCACTTGCACCCATTTTGATGTTAATATCAAAGTCAATAATAGTATATTTGTTACATTCAAAAACAATTACAGCAGCTTCAGGATTTGCATCTTGAAAAATTGATACAGTTTTTGCAGAGATGTCAGATTTAACATTAACAGGAACCGCACCACCATTAGCAGCAACATCTGGAGTAGTAACAGTTACACCAGATTTTGTTGCAGCTGTAGTACCATACATTGCTGTAATAGCGTCATCAACTTTGTGAGCTTTCCATACTTTTGGTTTCATTTTTCTGAAATCTTCTGCACGAACTGCTGCTGGCGTTACTGCTAATGCTAATGCACCAACAGCTAAACTTAAAAATTTTCTTCTTTCCATTGTTCTTCCTTTATATTTTATAAAATTATTTGCCGTTAACTAAATAGTCAACAACTGATTTGAATTCTGCTTTTGAAAATGAGCTTGTTCCCATTGGTGGCATTCCACCCTCAGTACCATTGATACCATTTTCATAAACTTTATCCATACCTTTACCCGTATAAGCATCCCAATCAGAACTACCAGGAGCTAAAAAGCTTGAGTGACACATTGCACATACATTTTCGTAAGCTGCTTTAGCATCAAAAGCAACATCTTCAGCTGGAAGATCACGAACAGTTGACATTGGTGGTAAGAAATCAGAAATACCTACACCAATAATACGTCTTACTCTTGGAACTTCACCTACAACTGATGCTGATGCCGCTTCTTGAGTTGCATCTTTGTCAATACAGTTTGTCATACAACGCTCTGCACCTTGGTTAAGATTTAATCCACCGAAGTTTTTAGCATTTGCATAGTAAGCACGTACATCTTCAAGAGCATTTGGACCTTTAATATTTGGTTCAAAACCATCAACATTAGGCATTACAATTTTAGAAAATTTTTCTTGATCAAGAACATATTCATCATCAACTTCAACACCATCAATTACAAACTCATTAATATTTAAAACATAAGCAGTTAATGCATACGTTTCATCTACTGAAAGAGATTTTGTTAATGGATGAGGCATACCATCACGAATGTACCACCAAAGTGTACTTGCTACTGGCCAGTAAGAACCAAATACACGAGTTGGTCCATCAGCTTCAGGATCTTTCCAACGGTTATTGGTTAATGTTTTTTGTAAATCTACAGCATTACCTTTAGAAAGTGCTGGATATCCACCACCACCTGAACCAAAGTCACCGTGACAGCTTAAACATTGTGCTTCATAAAGTTCTTCACCATCTTCAACAGAACCACTACCCATTGGAGGTAATTTACTTGGTGTTACATCAGTATTCCATGCCTTAAGCTCATTAGCCGTAGGAATACGACCATAGTTTTTACCTGGTTTATGTGCTGATTCATTAACGTAATAATCTGAAGTTTTACCATTTACTACCGGATATGTTGCCGCACCATCGATTGTAGCTTTTCCGTTAACTGTCATTGAACCTGTTGGTTCAGCATCAGAATTACAAGCAGTAAAAGCAATAGCAGCCGTAGCTACTAAAGAAAGTGATAATAATGATTTACGATCTAATTTGAACATGGTTAACCTCCCCAGTTTTAGTTACTTCCCAAGTTTCAACAGCATTACGGTGATAAATTGCTTCAACACCCATAATCCCTACTTCTTGGTCAACAGTCGGTTGAATGTATCCTGCATCATCAATTGCACGAGATGTTAAAAAGAGTTGTTCGCCTTTTTTGTACGTGTGCATATAGCTCCAACGTGTCCAACATTTTGGTAATACAAGACCTTTTAGGTTTGCTTTTACGTAATTAATTCCACCATCAAATGATAAATCAACATCTGTAATTGTTCCCATACCAGACCATGCTAAACCTTCAATTTCAATAATGTCGCCATCATTTAAATGTGTCCATGGTTTTTCAGGAGATGGAGACACTACAGTAGAGTTTACTTCATTTGCATAGAAATGTTGAATCGCTTTACCTGTTGGTTTTAAATCAGTATAACGTGACGTTTCTTCTTTAGCATAAAAAGGATCTTTTGCGAATTTAAGACGTTTAAGCCATTTAACACATAAATTACCTTCCCAACCTGGAAGAAGTAAACGCACTGGATACCCTTGTTCAGGACGTAATGCTTCACCATTTTGTCCCCAAACGATCATTGCATCATCAAGAACTTTATCAATAGGAACCGTACGACCCATTTCAGAGTTATCAGAACCTTCAGCAAGCATCCATAACGCTTCTGACTTAAGACCTAAGTCAGCAAGAATATCTTTAATATAAACACCAGTCCACTCAGCACAAGACATAAAACCTTTTGCAAATTGAACTGAATTAAATTGAGGACGTCTCCACTCTTGACCACCATTTGCAGGACACTCAATAAAGTGAGTACGTGTAACCGATGGATATTTTTTAAGTTCATCTAATGTTAATACAATCTCTTTTTCAAGAAGACCGTGAAGCATTAAACGAAATTCATGAGGATTAACATGAGCTGTTCCACCATGAGAACGACTGAAAAATAGACCATTAGGAGTAATAATACCCATTGATTCATGAATTGGACATACTGCAATAGATGCTTGGAAATTACCCGAAGCAAGAAGTTTAGTATTTCTTCTTAAGTTGTTATGCTCATATTTTGAAGGTACACCATAACGGTTTGCAGTTACAGGATCCCCTAATTTTTGTCCCCATGGAACGTGATGCATAATTGCTGGGTCATCAGCACCATCAGCAAGTAAAACAGTTGAAGCAGTTACAGCACTAATTGTTGCAGCACGTTTAAAGAAATCTCTTCTACTAACAACGTCTTGCGCGTTATCGATAATATTCTTATCCATATTTTCTCCTAATATATAAAATTTAAAGGCCTTTTTCCCTCATCTATATGTACTAAAACATAAAGTGTAAGAAGTAAAGGATATTTATATCATTATCTATAATAATTACTCTTTAAAAAGAAAAAAAAACTATACTCCTATATTTAAGTGTATCTTTTCGTAACTATAATAAAAATGATTATTATGTATAAGATTTTTCTATTGTTAATTTATATTTTGTGAAGTTTATATACGATTTGTAGATTTGAAGGAGTAAAATTTATACTGCTAAGAAGCAGTATAAATAGAAGTTTTATTTAAAAGGTTTTTTAAGATCTTTTTCAATAGCACCTGGAACAGTTGCAATTGTCATAAACTCACCCATTGTTAATTGTGGGTAACTTACTGCTAAATAATATTTAGCATTTAAGATTTTTACTTCACCATTTTCAATAAGAACACAATATGGAAGTACTGTTGCATTTTGAGTACCTGTTTTCTTAACAAATTTAGATGTTCTTTTTCCTAACTTGTACCCTAAAAGTGTACTTGTTTCAGAAAGTTTAATTTCAAAAACTAAAGTTTTTTTAGCTTTTTTAGATTTTGTTGCTTTTTTAAGAAGATCGGCTTGTTTTCCTTCAGCTAAAACAACTACATCATCATAATATGGCATACCCATCATAAAGTGGTAACCACTTAATTCATCATAAGCAAAATGATCAACACCTGCTTTTAAAGATGGAAATGCATTAAGAAGTGAATCTTCAATTGCTTTGAATGTTGCATAATTGAAATCTTTTTGCATAAAAGATTTACCAAAGTAAATAGGGTTTGTAACAGAAATTTGTTTTCTTTCATCATCAACTAAAAGACGCATTACACCAACAAAACCACGAGTAGGTTTTGCAGCTTCAGCTTTTAAAGCATCATTAGTAAAAAGGATTGTTTTTCCTTTTTTGAAAGATTTCATATCTCCGACAATTTCAAAACCTGCAGCAGTTAAAGCAGCTTTAGCGTCTTTAATTGCTTTATATTCACCTACATAGTAAGCGTTAAGTTCTTGACCAACAGGTTCAGATGATGCAGCTGCAGCAGTTGGTGCTGATGATGAACATCCTGTTAAACCGATTATAAAGGCAGTCGCTACTAATGTAATAAATTTTTTCATTATTTACTCACCGCCCCTAAATCATTCATAATCGCAATAATTTCTTTATCTAAATCGTGAATTGCTTTTGTCATTTTAGGATTTTTGATATTCATAACTGCAATCCAATTTTCAAGTTTTGGCATACCAATTACTAACTTGTTTGAACCTTTTTCAATGTACATGTACATTGAACATGGAGCAAAAGCACCTGCATCTGGACGACCTTTATTGAAAATTCCTTCTGAAAATTTAAAGTGACATAATGAGTAAACCCAATAAGCATCATATTTAGAGAAATCTTCTTCACGGTCATTATAAACTTCTCTAAAGTTTTTATACCCAGCAATAATATATTTTTTACCTTCAAATGCTGCTTCAAATTCTTCTTGAAAAGTTTCAACAAAATCTAAAAGATCATCAGGACGATCAAAAGTTTTCTCAAAGTTCATCATTGGAGTTTTTGTCAGTGAATCATATTTTGTAATTACAACGTCTCCTCCAATTTGATCTTGAGTTAATTTATCAAGTGCTGGGAATAATGATTCAAAATCTTTACGAATTTTTGCATCTGTTACACCAACAATATCTAACATAGTAGAAGGAACAATATGACCTACGTAAGTTTTATTTTCAGCTTTTAACTTATAGATATGTTGATTGAATGGTGAGAAACCACCTAATTCTGGTGCTTTTATTAAAAGTTCACGTAGACCACCATCATTGGCAATTGAAAAGAATCCAAGATTATCTAAATTTGTTCCACCGTATTTATCTGCATAACCATCATTAATACGCTCATGTGGATCTGAAAGATAAAATCCAATGCCTTCAATACTTTCCGCTACCATTTTATCGTAAGCGTGTTCTTTATCACCACTTACAACATTAAAACGTACACCATCTGCTGCTATTGCTACTGTTGCTGCAACTGATAGTGCTACAGTACCCATTAAAAACTTTTTGAACATATATACTCCTTGAATTAGTACATTGCATTTGCAATTTTATAGAATATTGTAGCATAAGGAGGAATAAACTATTGTGAAAAGTTATAAATTAAACTAGTTTTGAAAAAAAAGGGAAATATCTACTCAAATATTAAGAAAGCATCTGAATTATTAAGAAAGCTTTTCACCGTCTAAAAAGACGGTAAAAATAGAAGTTTGGACTAGAATTTGTAAGTTACACCTAAAGTCACACCTAATTGAGAGTGTGTCGTTGTAGAAGAACTTGGTCCTGTTGCACCAGCAGCTGCACCAGCAGTAGCTTGATCAGCACCAGCATCTAAAGCACCTTGAAATGCAAGACCTTGAGACATTGCAGTTGTGTCAACTGTTTGAGAAACTTCAGCTGCATAAATAACTGCCATATCTACAGTTAAAGCTTTTGAAAAACTGTATCCCCCACCAAATGAGTAGTGAGATTCAACAATACCAGGGAATCCTGCCATGTTAAAGAAGTTTTCTGCAGCACCATCATATTGTCCTAAGAACATATTAGCACCCGCAGCTTCTTGAATTGGGTTTTCTGCGTGGTTATAACCAACACGAACTGCCCATGCATCTTTTTTAGCATACTCATAACCAATTGCAATTACACGCTGATCTTCCCAGTTAAACTCTTGGTAACCTTGAGAATCTCCCCACATAATATTTTTGTAATCTAAAGCAATTGTATGACCATCAGTTTTATAAGCAACACCCACACCAAACTCAGCAGGTTGGTTAAGTTCATCTGTTAAACCTGCAACTACACCTGTAGCTGGATTTTGTCTCATACCAAAATCTGTACTTGCTTTAGAAATTTGATCTTTGTATTCCATTGCAATTTCAGATTTGTACACAGCACCTAATGTAAGACCATTGATTTCGTAAGCAGCACCTGCTTCCCAACCAAAACCTGTATCACTAGATGTACCATTGTTAGATGGTCCTGCTGGTGTAGCATACTCTATAGAAAGTGTACCATATTGAAGAACTGGAGTAACACCAAGACTTAATCCACCATTGTTATATGCTAAAGGTAGAACAATTTTTGCAAGTGCTAAGTTTGTTTGCATCTGTGCAAGACCTTGGTTTTTAGAAACATCAACACCCATACCAGCTGTTCCAAAAATACCTACACCATAAGTAAAGTTATCATTAACACGGTGTCCAAAAGTAACTTCTGGAATTACTGAAAAGTCAGCAGCAGATTTTTGTGAAGTTTGTTGACCAACAAAAGCACCCGTCGTTGGGTTAAACGATAAAGCATTAGACTCTACAGTAACATCTGGCATAAAAAATGTAGCAGCTATATCAACTTCCATATTTTCAACAGTAGAAAGTAACGCAGGATTTGATAAAGCTGAATCTGCACCAAAACCTACAGCAATACCAACACCACCCATTGCACGTGAAGCCGCACCTTGACCAATCATGTTGTCACCGTTAGTTGCCAATGCAGATGTTGCACTTAGTAGCATTGCAGCTGATACTGCTAATTTAATTGTTTTTTTCATGTAGTTCTCCTAAAAGTAATTAAAATATAAAAACTGTTGTCACAGCAATTTTCTGATTTAGATTATAGGTGAGATAAAATTAAGGATAACTGAAAGTAAACGATTTAACTATAAAAAAAAGTGATACTGTTCACTTTACTCCCTTATTCTTTAATACTATCTGCCCATAGCTTATATGAGGCATCACTTGGCATACGCCAATCTGCACGTGGTGATAATGAAATAGTTCCCACTTTTACTCCATCAGGCATACAACTACGTTTAAATTGCTGGGTAAAAAAGCGCCATATAAAAAGTTGCAACCATTTTTTTATCTCTTTTTCCTCATAAATATCTTTAAATGCATATTTAGCTAAAAAAAGTGTTTTTGGTGCAGAAGCACCATATTTCAACATCTGATATAAAAAGAAATCGTGAAGTTCATACGGTCCTATAATATCTTCTGTTTTTTGTTCTATCTGATTATTTTCGTCAGACTCTAAAAGTTCAGGAGAAATAGGGGTATCTACTATATCATTTAAAATTTCTGCAATAGTATGCTCACTTTTTTGTGCTATCCATTTTACTAGATGTGATATCAGTGTCTTTGGAATAGAACTATTTACTGCATACATTGACATATGGTCGCCATTATATGTTGACCACCCTAAAGCAATCTCACTTAAATCACCGGTACCTATTACAATTCCCCCTTCTTTATTAGCCAAATCCATTAAGATTTGAGTTCGTTCTCTGGCTTGTGTATTTTCGTAAGTAACCGAATGATCATTGTTATCATGATGAATATCGGTAAAGTGTTGTAAACATGCTTCTTTAATAGAAATCTCACGAAGTTCAACACCAAGTAAACGGCACAGACTACAGGCATTATCATACGTTCTTGATGTTGTTCCAAACCCCGGCATGGTAATCGCCAAAATATCTTCTGACGAACGGTTTAGTAATTCAATAGTTTTGATACATACTAGAAGAGCTAATGTTGAGTCTAACCCACCAGAAATTCCAATGACAAGACGTTGTGTTCCAATATGTTCTACGCGCTTTGCCAAAGCTGCCGCTTGTATCATGATAATCTCTTCACATCTCTCATCAAGTGTATGAGGATTTTGTGGGACAAAAGGGTGTGCATCTACAAAACGATTTAATACTTTTAATTGATTTGGTTTTTTTATCATGATAGAACGAAAATTCGGTACTTTATTATCACCAAAAGAGCTCACTGAAATACGAGTATGGTACAGTCGTTCTAAATCAATATCAGCAGTAATGATATGACTCTCTCGAGAGAAACGTCTATTTTGAGAAAGTGTCACTCCATTTTCAGAGATCAATGCATCACCTCCAAAAAGCATATCGGTTGTTGATTCTGTTACACCTGCGGATGTATAAATGTATGCCATCATAGTCCGAGCACTTTGAGATTCTACTAATGATTTTCGATAAGAAGCTTTACCAACAAGTTCATTACTAGCAGATAAGTTAAAACTCATTAAAGCACCTGCTTGTGCTTGATAAGAGCTAGGAGGAATAATATCCCAAAGGTCTTCACATATCTCAATTCCGAATTTAAAATATCTATCATGATAGAAAAGAAGATCAACACCAAAAGGGTACTCTTTACCATTTATCATGATAGTTTCACTTTTTATATTTTTTCCACTTTTAAACCATCGTTTTTCATAAAACTCTTTATACTCAGGAAGTACACTTTTAGGAACTACTCCTAAAATTTCTCCCGATTGTATCACGACAGCACAATTATACAATCGGTTATCATGATAAAGTGTAGCCCCAACAATAGTAATAATGTTCAGTGGTTTTGTAAACTCTAAAAATCTGTTCAGTCCATCATATACTGCATCAATCAATGTTGTTTGAAAAAAGAGATCTGCACAAGAGTAAGCAGTTAACGAAAGTTCAGGGAAAAGGATAACTGAGACATTATTGTTACTAGCCTCTAAAATTAATTTTTTATGCTCAGAAATATTATAGTCAACGTCTCCAATAACAACTTTTGGTACAGCCGCAGCTACACGAGTAAATCCAAACATATTATTCTCTCTTTTGCATTATTAATGCAAAATTATAGCATTAATCTAAAAAACGATAAAAATATTTAACACCTCTTTAATCATAACGTGCTAAAATCGCACAAACTATAATAAGACAGAAATAAAGGAACTTATATTTATGAAAACATTTATTTACCCTGAGATGATGGTACACATTCCTGTTTGTACTCACAAAGCCCCAAAAAGTACTCTTATTGTTAGTGATAGTGCATCACTTTTAGAAGATGAAATTGCACGTCATGCAACAATAGAAACAACTACTATTGCTTCAACCAAAGCACTTGATGGTATTCGTAATTTAGAAGACAACTCTTTTGATATCATCATGTTAGAAGCTTCAACTGATGCAGCACTACTTGCACACTGTAATCGTGTTTTAAAAGAAGATGGTCTAATTAGCATGCAACACCCTAGTTTGGACGACAATAGTGCGAACAAACAACTAATGGAAATTTTAGGTAAATACTTTAAAATTATTATGCCTTACCGTTTAGAAAATGGAGAAACACTCCTTTTGGCTTCAAAAGAGTATCATCCAACGGCAGACGTTATTCTACATAGAACCGACCTTTTAGAAGGACAACAGTATTATAATTGTGATGTACATATTAGTACTTTTGCGATGCCAAACTATGTGCGTAAAGCTTATCTTGGTGTTATTAAAAACTAAATGGCATTTCAATATGCTATCGCGTTAACGGGAGGTATTGCTACGGGAAAAAGTACCGTAGCCTCTCTTCTTTCTCTAAATGGCCTGCGTATTATTGATGCAGACAAAATTTCTCATCAAATTCTTGATGATAACAAAGAGTGGGTAGAAGAGAACTTTGGTAGCGAGTTTGTTAACAGTAAAAAAGTAATCCGTGAAAAATTAGGGACACTTATTTTTTCTGATGACAATGCTAAAAAAATACTAGAAGATTTTTTACATCCTAAAATTCGGGATGAAATCAAAATTCAAAGTGAAAAACAAGATACTTTCAAGTTTCCTTACCTTATTGACATTCCTCTCTTTTTTGAAAATGGTGCTTATGATATTGAAGATGCCGTTGTTGTTTACACCCCAAAAGAGATACAACTCGAGCGTTTTATGAAACGTAATAAATACAATGAAGAAGAGTCTCTTAAAAGAATGGCCTCTCAAATGCCAATAGATGAAAAGAGAGACAAAGCAACATGGATTATTGACAACTCTAAAAACCTTAAGCATCTACAAAATGAGTGTGAAGTATTTGTAGAAAAAATTAAAGCTAAATTTCTTTAAACCTGCACTACATCACGCAAATAAAATGAGTACTCCTCATTTTATTTACAAACAATAGGACTTTTATCATGACAACTATTTCCAAATACTCAGCAAGTGGCAATGATTTTGTCATTTTCCACGCTTTTGACAAAAAAGATCGTTCACAATTAGCTATTGAATTATGTAACAGACAAGAAGGCATTGGTGCAGATGGACTAATTGTATTAGTACCGCACAAGAGTCTGGACTTTGAATGGGAATTTTATAACTCTGATGGCTCTTACGCTGCTATGTGTGGCAATGGCAGCCGTGCGTGTGCACACTATGCATATAAAATGAATTTAGCACCAAAAAATATGAAGTTTTTAACTGGAGCAGGAGAGATTTCAGCTTCTATCGTACCCTCAAAAGGTACCGAGGCAATAGAAGGAAACTCAAATCATCGAGATATGGTTCTTTCTGAACTTACTCCACCAGATATTCAAAATAGAGAAATTGTACATAACAATAAAAGTTGGTGGTTAATTGATACAGGTGTTCCTCACCTTATAACATTTGATGCGGATATTAATAATTTTGATATAGAAGAAGCACGAGAACTACGATATAAATATAACTGTAATGTAAATATTGCGTCAATTATTAATGACTCTACTATTAAAGTACGTACTTATGAACGTGGCGTTGAAAATGAAACACTTGCGTGTGGAACAGGAATGGCATCAGCGTATTACCGCGCATTACAAGAAAATCTAGTCAAAAAAGAGACACTAGTTTTACCTAAAAGTGATGAAAAACTCTATTTAGGCTTTGAAAATGGTACAATTACTTTTAAAGGTTTAGTCAAAGCAACGTTTACAACAACGTGGAATTAATACCTTTTACTTTTGATAGTTAGGACCTTAATGCTACGTATTATACTTATATCAGCACTATTTTTATCGTTTAGTCTTTCTGCTTTAGATACCTTTTCTGCAGCATACCTCAAAATATCTCCTATGAAAGCAAAGAAGAAAGCTTTTGTAGAGATACTACTTCCTCGTATTCAAAAAGCAAATCAAGATATTTTAGATGATAGGCTATTTGTAGAAACATTTTTTAATCGTAAAATTTTCACTTGGAATAGCTTCGATAGAAAAAGTATGGCAAGATTGAGAGAACTCTCTAAAAAATATAAGATTAAAAATCTTTATCATGAAGCTGAATACCTTCAAAAAATCGATATTGTTCCTACATCAATGGCTTTAGCACAAGCATCAGTTGAGTCTGCATGGGGACAAAGCCGTTTTGTTGGACTTGCTAACAATATTTTTGGAGTATGGACGTATGGAAAAAAAGGAATAATTCCTGAAAATAGACCTGAAGGAATGACTCATAAAATTAAAATTTATGATACTTTAGATGAATCAATTATGGCCTATATGCGGAACTTGAATCGTAATCCTGCCTATAAAAAATTTCGTAAAAAACGTTCTAAATTTCGTTCAATGAGTAAAAACTATAGAGGTATTGATTCTGCTGATACCATGGAAGTATATTCGGGAATTGGAAAAAAGTATAATGAACTTTTAAAAACAATGATCAAAAGTAATCATTTTGCTAAACATGACAAATTACTTTTTAGAGAAAAAGGGGTATTGGTAAGTACTACAAAAAAACCGGCAACCTTAAGCGAAACGCTTAAAGTCCTGCCGATTCCATAGTTTTTGCTTGAGCATCTGCTATTAAAGGGTCGGTAACTTCTTCTAAAAGTCCCCCATTCATAATTTCGTTCAAACGATAAAGAGTTAACGTAATTCTGTGGTCAGAAATACGATTTTGAGGATAGTTATAGGTACGAATACGACCACTTCTATCTCCTGTTCCTACTTGTTCATTACGAGCTGCTGCACCTTTTGCTTGTGCTTCTTTCATCTCTAAATCATAAAGACGAGCTTTAAGAACTTTCATCGCTTTTTCACGATTTTTATGTTGTGATTTTTGATCTTGATTGGTTACTACAATTCCTGTAGGAAGGTGGGTAAGCCTAACTGCCGAATCGGTAGTATTTACTGACTGACCTCCACATCCACTTGAACGCATTACATCAATTTTCAAATCATTTTCGTTAATCTCAACTTCAACATCATCAACTTCAGGCATAATTGCTACTGTTATCGCAGACGTATGTACACGCCCTTGTGATTCTGTTGCAGGTACACGTTGAACACGATGTGTTCCCCCTTCGTACTTCATACGAGAGTAAACAAGTTCGCCTTTGATTAAAGCAATAATCTCTTTATATCCACCAGCATCTGATGGTGATGTACTCATTAACTCTATTTTCCACCCTTTTACCTCGGCATAGCGAGTATAGGCATTAAAAAGATCCCCAACAAAAATAGCAGCTTCATCGCCACCCGTCCCTGCTCGTAATTCAATAATGGTATTTCTATCATCATTAGGATCTTTAGGAATAAGAAGTTTTTTAATCGCCTCTTCGATGATAGGAATTTGCGGTTCAAGCTCTTTGAGCTCCTCTTTAGCAAGTTCTGACATCTCTGAATCACTTAACATCTCTTTATTATCTGCAATTTCAGCAATAAGGGCATGATACTCTTTTGCTTTTTCAACAATAGGTAAAATAGAAGATTGTTCTTTAGAGAGGTCTGTCATTTTTTTGATGTCAGATATAATGTCAGGAGCACTAAGCATGTCGCTTAATTCGTTGTATCTATCGATAAAGGGGTTTAGTTTTTCAGCTAACATATTGAGCCCCTAGTTAAAATTTTAAAGATTTAAACCAATAATAGAGCAGATTCTTCTACTCTACTATTAAAAAGTTTAAATTATATAGCGTTTACCGCTTGTTGAAGACGACTTACTTTACGTGATGCAGTCTCTTTTTTCAAAATACCTTTACTAACAAATTTGTGAATTTGTTGGTTAGCAATTTTCATAGCAGTAGATGCTTCTTCTTTATTTCCATTGTCAATTGCAGCGCGAACTGTTTTAACGATGTTTTTTAGACGTGTTTTATAGAAACGGTTGCGTTCAGTACGTTTTTCAGTCTGACGAATACGTTTTAATGATGACTTGTGATTTGCCATAGCATTAATCCTTCTCATAATTTTTTTAGGGTAGAATGTTACCTGAAAATGCTTTAATTTTTAGTTAAACTTTAGAAATAAAATGATATTAGGTAAAAAAGTATTAAATATTAGCCAATTTAAGAGGAATATTAATGAAATTATTTGGAACCGATGGAGTTAGAGGAGAAGCAGGAAGTTTTTTAACCGCTCAAATGGCAATGAATTTAGCAATGGCCGCAGGAATTTATTTTTTAAAAGAAGCCAAAACAAAAAAAATATTAGTTGGTAAAGATACTCGTAGAAGTGGGTATATGATAGAGAATGCTATTGTTGCAGGTCTTACTGCTGTAGGTTACGATGTTATTCAAATTGGACCTATGCCAACACCTGCTATTGCCTTTTTAACACAAAATATGAGATGTGATGCAGGTATCATGATATCAGCATCACATAATCCTCATCAAGATAACGGTATAAAATTTTTCGATGGAAATGGCGACAAGTTACCCTCTTCAATAGAAAAAGAGATTGAAGATATCTATTTTGATGAGAGTAAATGCTGTACTGTTTATGCGACAGGAAGCCAAATTGGTTCTGCCAAACGTATTGATGATGTAATTGGTCGCTATATTGTTCAATTAAAGAACTCTTTTCCTACAAATTTATCCCTTCAAGGGGTTCGTATTGTTTTAGATACAGCAAATGGAGCAGGATATAAAGTAGGGCCTACTGTTTTAGAAGAGTTGGGAGCTGAAGTCATTGTAATGCATGACACTCCTGATGGGTTTAACATTAATGAAAATTGTGGTGCACTCTATACTTCTGATTTACAAAAAAAAGTTCGTGAATCTCGTGCAGACATTGGTTTTGCCCTAGATGGTGATGCGGACAGGCTTGTAGTGGTTGATGAAAAAGGTAACGAAGTTGATGGGGACCATCTATTAGGTGCGTTAGCACACTTTTTACATCAAAATGGAGATTTAACCGGTTCAGGTATGGTAGCGACAGTTATGAGCAATCAAGGGCTAGAAGATTACATGAATGAACATCATTTACAACTTCATCGAGCCAATGTGGGAGATAAAAATGTTTTAGAGATGATGAAAGAGAAGAGTATCAACTTTGGAGGCGAACAGAGTGGTCATATTATTGTCCATGATTATGCTAAAACAGGAGATGGTCTTTTAAGTGCTTTACAAATTTTAGCACTTGTACTTTCTAGTGGCAAAAAAGCAAGTCAAATTCTTAGACCTTTTTCGCTCTATCCTCAAAAATTAGTTAATCTCAATGTTAAAGAAAAAAAAGATTTATCTACAATAGAAAATTTATCTGAACTTTTAGCAGATTGTGAAAATGAAAATATTCGGCACCTCATCCGTTACTCTGGAACAGAAAATAAACTACGTCTATTGCTTGAAGGAAAAGAGAATCAAAAAATGTTAGCAATGATGGATAAATTTGTAAACTTTTTTGAGAAAGCCTTAAATGCTTAAAAATATTATACTTTTTCTCTTACCACTTATTGGTATTTTTATAATTGACCAAAATATTAAAATGCTCTTTGTAGAAGGATTCCGTTACTACACCGACTGTATTGACCTTATTTTAGTGTATAACAAAGGTGTTGCTTTTTCTATGTTTGCTTTTTTACAAGAGTGGTTAAAGTGGATTCAATTGGTACTTTTAGTTGGTGTTACTGCTTATGTTATTTCCCTACGTCAAGCGTGTTATATGATTCCTGTTGGAATTTTAATTGGAGCAGGAATTTCTAATGTTTATGATCGTTTTATTCACGGTGGTGTTGTAGATATGGTCTATTGGCATTGTGGGTTTAATTTTGCGGTATTTAATTTTGCAGACGTCATGATTGATTTTGCGGTAGTATGGTTGTTAATTTTAAATTTTAAACCTAAGTTTTGTAAAGAAAAAATATAAAAAGAGAAAAACTCTTTTTATATTACTGTTTTAATCCAAGAAGTGCTTGAAGTAACTGATCTGAGGTAGTAATAGTTTTACCATTAGCTTGGAAACCACGTTGAATAATAATCAGTTGTGTCAATGAACGACTTAAATCCACATTCGATGATTCTAGTGCTGAAGATTGAATAAATCCACGTCCACCTGAAGCTGCTGCTCCAATAATAGGGTCTCCTGAGTTAGCAGATTGTAGATAAATGTTACCGCCATCAACAGAAAGTCCCTCGTTATTTGCGAACTTAGCCATAGAAATTTGAGCTAAACCGAAACTTCTACCATTAGAGAAAGATCCAACTAAAGTACCACTTTGATCAATTCTAATTCCTAGTAAATCCCCACCAGGATAACCATCTTGAGAGATACCACTTGTTGTTGATACATTATCAAAACTAGTTACCCCATCAAAACCACCAATAGCACCAAAATTAATTGTTATGGCTTGATCCCCTTTAGAACCATTGTTTGCAGAGAAGTTAATATTCGCAATAGTACTATCAACATTTTTAAGAGAACCATCATCACCAAATACAATTTCTCCTTCAATAGCAGTAGCTAACTCACCAATACCACTTTCAGGATTTAATGTAGCCGGTTCAGGAACAGAAATACTTACCATCCAAGTACTACCACTCTCTACACCCGACTCTTTTTTACGAAAATCCATCTTTAGTGTGTGTTTTGAACCTAATGAATCAAAAACATCAATACTTGATGAGTGTACCGGAACATTAACAGCAAGAGTATTACGAGAAGAGCTACTTCCTGATGGAAGTGTCCCTGCTAAACCTTGCATAGTTTGTGTAAAAAATACATTTTCTGTAGTTACCGTATCAACAATACTTGTTACTGTAGCAGCAACTGCACGTTCTAACCCTCCACCTGGGTTTTCAAGACTAAATTTACCTTCTGAAGTAACTGAAACAGTTGCATTAGTATTTTCAGCAGTTCCATATCCTGTACCAGGGCGAGATGATGCATTTAAGTCTAATAGTCTATCATTTCTTAATAACTGTTGCATACCTTCACGCATATCTTCAGTTGACTTAAAATAATAAGTATCTGGAGAGTTGGTTAATGCCGCTAACTCAGTTGCTACTGTAGCATTAAGTCCTGCAGCATTCGCGTCATGAATACCACCAGTAAAACCTACTGTAACATCAACACTATTTCCTAAAATATCAACACCACCACCATTAACGGTAGCCGATATCTCATTTCCTAAAAATGCAGGAGCTATGGTACCACCATAAGGAGCAAAAGCGTCATTAATAGCTTGTGCATACTCTACCGCAGATGCAATAGTTCCTGGTATCGCAGCTTGTGGTGCTAAAAGTGGCACCCCATTAATAACTACCTCGCTTGAAGGAAATGGATAGGTACCTGCAGTATCATTAATAACCGGTGCCGCGGTTGGAGTCACTTGAGAGTTCCATCCAACTTGGTTAACTGATGAATCGGTATAACGGAACTTTTTAGCTGGTGAATCACTATCACTAATAGGAACACCTAGTGCTGAACCATTAAAAACAAATCCACTTTCATCTTGAATGTTTATATTTTTGAAGGCACTACTATTATCATTTGTAAATGTTAAACGCGCATTACCATTTCCACCTGTAACCGTTGCAACAACACCGGTTTTTTCTCGTAAAGAGTTAATGGCTGCAGCAATAGCATTGGCATTATTCAAATCACTACTTGATGTACCCGTAGTAATAGCAGGAACATCAATCGCCGTTCCATCTGAAGTGGTAATTTTAATAGCGCCCGATGCAATTGTCATACCTCCACCTACAGGAGGAGAGCCCGCCGCATTTGGTAACGCTGCTGTTGAAGGTAGTGTTGCGGATCGAAATGACATCCAAACACCTTGTCCTTTATCACCTACATCACCAGCCTGCAGTTGAAATGCTCTTCCTGATGCATCTACAAGCGCATCAAAATCTTCACCACGCTCAATAATTTTACCTGTCTCGGTATCCGTAAACATCTTTTCTAATTGATCATTTTCATTAATAAGATCAGGATTAGGATTAGTGGTAGATGGAGTAGTGTTAAAAAGCCATGGATTATTTTCATACGATGGATTTCCACTTAATGAATCTTTATCATTTAAAAGACCATCTCTATTTAAATCCGCTGCATTATGAAATTGATCTAAAGGACGAATTGCAGAGAAGTTAGATACTGTACTTCCTGAATTTAAATTCGCTTTTAAAATAACATTATCAGTTCCATTTGCAGGTGTTGTAAGCCCTGGTGGAATTTGAATATTTTTAATAGGTGCTGTTGAGTCAACTTTTCCTGTTTCTTCATCACGTGTCCATCCTTGAACAACAAAACCATTATTATCAACAAAATTACCTAAAGCATCAAATTTAAAATCACCAGAACGTGTATATTTTAGTGCCTTACCGGCATCACCACTAACAATAAAAAAACCATCACCTTGAATAGCGACATCAGTATTTTTATCAGTATTTTGTACCGATCCTTGAGAGTGAATTCGTGTAATAGAGTTTACCGAACCTCCAAGACCAACTTGAATAGCATTTTTACCCCCAGATTCACCTTCTGGAGCAGTAGCAATTTGATTGGTTTGTGCTAACATATCTGCAAAGTTGGCACGAGAGTATTTATACCCCACCGTATTAACATTAGCGATATTGTTAGATTCAACATCCATCGCAATTTGATGAGATTGTAAGCCGGATACACCGGAATAAAGTGATTTTAACATTTTAAATCCTTTTGCTTCATTATTAAGAGTAATAAAGCAAAAGGTGTTCCAACTATTTAAAAGAAGAAGTTAATGAACTAGGCATCCATTTGAAGGGCTTTTTGAAGCATTTGATCTGCAGTAGAGATACTTTTTGAGTTGGCGTCGTATGCTCTTTGCATAACAATAAGATCGGTTAACGCAGCCTCTATTTTCACATTTGAACTTTCTAAAGTGTGTGTTAATACACGAGATCCTAAAATATTTGTACCTTCTGCATCTCTAAAAAAGAAGGCATCTCCACTATTAGAACTTTGCTGAAACTTAGAGCCAGAAACTGAAGTTAATCCTTGCTCATTTTGAAAATGGAATACCGCTACCTTACCTACAGAACTTGAACGACCATTGCTAAATGTTGCAACAATATCAGATGTGTCATTAATACTATAATTAATAAGTTCGCCTTTTTCTAAACCATTTGATTTTGAATTTGCAGAAAGATCATTTGCAGCAATAGAAACAACACCATTAAAGCCACTTAATGGGGCACTTGTATTTAAAGGTGTTCCCAATGAAACATCCAATGGTGTTGCATTATTATCTAATGTTGGTAATGAGAATCCTTGCAAAGCGCCCGCACTATTAAAAGAGATTTCACCAGTTTGAGTATCAAAAATAGTTCCCTCGGGGGATGTCACGGTTGCTGTAATATCCCATTGGGAACCTATCTCAGGCTGAGTCTCTTTTTTTGTATAGGTAAGTTCAAGATGATTTTTATTACCTTCAGTATCAAATACAGTTGAACTCATTTTACGTATTTCGTTATCTATTCCAATATTTCCAGAGAATGTAGTTAATGTAGTTGCTTCTGCAGGATATGTCAATGTATTAGGAAAACTAAGGGGTTTTTGTGTTCCCACTTCCCCCAAGTCTGTATACTGTTTGCGTTCAGTAAGAACGCCATCATTGATGTTCTCACCTAAAGTTCCTAATAAGTATGCTCCATCAGGTGTTACTAAATCACGATTTGCATCAAATTGAAAAATTCCTGCTCGAGTATACGTTGTATTTCCACGACTCTGTATTCCAAACCAACCGTCTCCATTAATAGCAAGATCAGTAGAGTTATCAGATTGTTGAAAAACACCTTTTTCTAAGTTAATAGCAGTAGCTTGTAATTTAACACCCATACCTGAAGGTTTTTCTTGTGGTCCTGCTTCTAGATTTTCAGCCATTGCCCCTTCAAAAAGTGATGAGAACTCAGCAGTTGAACCTAAAAATCCAACGGTATTAATATTAGCGATATTATTTGAAGTGACATCAATACCTGATTGCGTACTTGCTAGACCTGAAAGACCTGTATAAAATGCCTGAATCATCTTAAATCCTTTTAGTGCACTTCTTTTAAAGAGCTAAATGGTACATAATTAGAACCAAGTTTTACTAATGCTTCACCACTATCAAAACGAACAGAGTCAATAGGATAACTCCCTAATTTTGATGTTTTTTGCTCTCCATCAGGAGATACAAATTTCGCATTAACATGATAACTTCCTGCTTCTGCCGCCGCTCCATTTTGAGTAATTCCATTCCAATTGAATTCATAAACATTAGGAGCAATTGGTAATAGTGTTTCTATATCGTTACCAGCAGCATCTACAATTTTCAATTCGCCTGGGGTATCACCCTCTCTAAAAATAATATTATCTACAATATTTCCATTGGTATCGGTAATTTCTACACTTCCAAATTCAACATTACCTTCTAAATAGAGTTCAAAACCAGCGCTATTACCATCTTCAGCGATGAACACTTCATCACTTCCAACATCTCCAATTTTACCAATTGCAGCAATAGTTGAAAATTGATTTGTTGATGTTAAAGAAGCCGCTAACTCTTCTAACGACTTATTAGTATTAGAAGAAGCTTCTAATGTTGCTAGCTGTGAAGTTTGAGAAAGAATTTTTTCACTATCCATAGGTTCGGTAGGATCTTGATGTTGTAGTTCAACTAAAAGAAGCTTTAAAAAATCATCTTTTCCTAAGATACCATCTGGATTTTCTCCGGCTGTACCAACTGCTTCTTCTTCTTTTACTTCGCCTCCTGTATTAAGAGGATTGATAGTATTTGGACTAACATTATTTGTAATTGGCATAATAGATCCTTTTTAGATGTATCGTGGAAGAATAATTTCTAACTCTAGCTCTTCTTCAGAATTTTTATAAAGTTCATCGTGACTCTGTTGTTCTTCATAACCTTGATTAGAGCCTTGTTGGTGCTGTCCACCACCTTGACCTGATCCGCTATTTTGTCCGCCACCTTGACTTCCATTATAAGAAGTATTTTGGTTTGAGTTGTTTTGTGAACTATTTGCATTTTGTGACTGATTCACTTGCTGTGTATCAACTTGCAAAACACTATTTACATTTAGAGAAGCATTATTTATTCCAACATTACTTAATTGTTGTTTTAACTCCATAATATTTTGCGATAAAATATTCATTGCAGCACTATTTGAGCTAATATTAATATGAACATTATTTCCACGCTGCACCATTACTAAGTCAACACTTCCTATTTTACCAGGATTCAACTTCATTTTTAAACGGGTAAAAGGTGGTTTATAATCTTCTACTGCTTCTTTTAAGTCTGATGCGAAATGGCGAACCATCTGTTTTGCTTCTGTTGATTTTAACTCTAAACTATCTGTTTTAAGTGGAGATAATGAGCTATCACTACCAGATAAAGAGGTGTGATGTCCTTCTAAAGTTGAAGATAATGCTTCAGAACTTTTTGCGTTATCGCCATGAAGAAGTTGATTCAATGCCCCTGAAAATAATTTTTTTCCGGCATCTCTATCTTTACTATCAAGATTTTTAGATTTTATTTTTTCATCTATTGTACTATTTTTATCTAAATTACTTTTTTCTTTAGAAGAAGTGAATAAAGAAGATGTAAAAGTACTATTTTTAGAATCTTTTTGTAAAAGCGCACTCGCCTCTTTTGAAATGATAATAGGCTCAAGCCCTCTTTCAATCCCTCGTGCTGTAAAATCTTGAACTTTTTGTGATTGTTTTAACTCACTACTGTTTTGAAGTTTATTTTCTTCTATTTTCGTGGTATCACTTTTTGAACTTAACTCTTTTTTTTCAGAGTTTTCTATTATTCCATTCTCTTTTACATTTTTTAATGGTGTTTCAGATTTAAGTTCTATTTTTGTATCTTGATTATTCCCTATACTCGACTGCTTTACGTTTTTTACTTCATCTTTACGTTCTACTTTTATATCATGAGTCTCTGTTATATCATCTAAGTTGACATTTTTTAAACGTGTTTCTGCTTTTTCTTGATTTACAGTTGGTATTACATTTTTACCATCTTTTAATACAACTTCCACATTTTTTTTGTCAGAAAAATCTTTTTTTAAAAGCGCTTCTAAACTTGGAGTCTCTACTTTTTTATTATTTGTCAGTTCTTGAATATTCAGACTGTTTTTTTGAGGTGAGTCAATAAGTTGTGATGTTGTATGTAACCGTGGTGTCTCTTTGTTTACATTAAAAGTTTTTTCTTCTTTACTAACTATTTTAATATCTTTACTCAAAAGTTCATTAAGTGTTTCTTTTTTTAAAAGAGGTTCTGTCTCAATAGTTTTAAATGCTTTATTTTTTAGTATAGGTTCACTAGACGTTTGTACTATTGTTTCTACTGATATTTTTTTAACCTCAATACCTACTTTGTCAGCTAGTTTAACTAAACCACCTAATGTTTTTGGTAACTCTTTTGAAGATAAATTATCTTGGGAAACATTTTTTTGAAGTTCATTTTTCAGATAATGTTTTGCCTCAGTAATAAGTTGTTTCACCTCTTTAATAGAAAGTACTTCTTTTACTTTATCACCAATGTACGCACTATCTTCGTGTATACCTTTTAATAAAGAAGTCGCAGTTTGAAAGGTTTTAGTAATAGTATTGGTTGTCTCTTTTGAATTTTCTAAATCTTCTGACACTAAACTCTTAATTACTGAAGATGAGTCTTCTTCTTTTACCTTAGCTTTCCCATCAGGTAAAGCAATTATACTTTTTTCGTCTTTTTCTACTTTAGAAAGAGTGTTTTTATCATTTTTTTGACCATGTAATAGAGTAAGAAGTGAAGCTGTTTTTTCTTTTAAAGAGATATTAGGGTTCTCTTCTTTTACAGTTTTAATTGAAGAAGTTTTGTCGTCTAAAATGATAAGTGAAGAAAAATTTTTACTCTCTTTCTTTAGATCTACGTCAGCAGAACTCTTTTTTAGGTTAATTTCTACAGATTTTTTAGCATCTTTATCAAATGAAATTGACTCTAATATTTTTGAAAAAGCATCGGATTCACTTTCATTATCAGATGCTTGTGAACCAGACAGTAGTTGTGAAAGCGAGGGACTTTTTTCTGTAGACTTGGTATCATTTACAGTTATCATGATAATACTCCTCTTTAATATTAGAAGTAAAAAAGCAAAATCTATACCATAAATAAAAATTTGATTAAGAGATAAACTCTTTTGAATGAGAGCTCATTAGAAGAAGTTTTCCCATCTTCTCAAAAAAAGAGGGTATTTGTTCCGTATCAATCGCCTTCAAAAATGTTAAATAGAAAACTTCTTGTGCTTCATCCGACGCCTTCATATAGTTTTCAATTATCTCTTTGAGGGTAAAGGTATAACTAACAGAATTTAGCTCATACTCAATAACCGATGCAGAATTTATACTTCGTTCTTCCAAAACATCTAACATTTTTTCTAAATAAGCCATAAGAGTTCCTCTTCATTTCCCATATAATAGGGAATATTTAACAAAAATTATATCTTTTTATAAATTAATGCCTTCTTCTATTGACAAATACTATAAAAATGCCTATAATTCCAGCTCACTAATTCGGATAAGCTATTTTTAATAGCCGGGTTTTTGAATAGGTCGGGGTGTAGCTCAGTATGGTTAGAGTACCTGGTTTGGGACCAGGGGGTCGAAGGTTCGAGTCCTTTCACCCCGACCACTTTTTAATATGTTTTCAAATTATAATTTAATATCATGGTGGGATTAGCTCAGTTGGTTAGAGCACTGGTTTGTGGTGCCGGGGGTCGCGGGTTCGAATCCCGTATCTCACCCCATTAAATTTAAATTAAAAATTGTATATATATTATAGTGGCGCCCATGGCTCAACTGGATAGAGTATCGGTTTTCGGCACCGACGGTTATAGGTTCGAATCCTATTGGGCGCACCACTTTTGATGCGTCCTTAGCTCAGCTGGATAGAGCATCGCCCTTCTAAGGCGATGGCCAGAGGTTCGAATCCTCTAGGGCGTACCACCTTTTACTTTATTTTAAGTAAAAAAACTTTATAATTGCAATCGCAAAATTGCGCGGACGTGGTGAAATTGGTAGACACGCCAGACTTAGGATCTGGTGCCGCAAGGTGTGAAGGTTCAAGTCCTTTCGTCCGCACCATCTACATAAATAACTTTCAAATAAAACAAAAACAATCACATTACTTACTTTCCAAAATCCACCAAATATTCTTTAAATATTTACTGTTATAAGTTCTTAAACAGATACATTGGAGTATCATATTGTCTTATATTTTAGACTAGGATTTTCTCTTAATGAAAACTATTACTTCCCTTCTTTTTATTAGCGTTTTTTTATCTCTTTCTTTGTGGGCAAAACCTGCATTAAACATTGCACTTGTTACTGATGGTGAAAAAGTGACCGATAGAGAATTTACCAAAAAAATAAAACTAGAAATCTCTCAACTTCTTCGTAATGATTATGATGTTAACTACAAACTCTACCAGAGTGATGAAAATAGCTATCTTCGTATTGCTACTCATGTTAACCATGCTTTAAATAACAAAAACATGGATATTGTTATTACCCTAGGAACATTAAGTTCTCACTATGGAGCACGTAAAAATAGATATTCACGTCCTTTAATTGCAGTGAGTGTTATTGATAAAGAGTTGCAACGACTTCCTTTTGTAGAGGGAACTTCAGGTAAAAAAAATCTAAATTATTTTGAACATTATGTAGGCATTGATGAAGATATCAAACAGATGAAATCATTAATGGATGTGAAAAATGTTACCGTTCTTATGGAGTCCTCTTTATTAAGATATTCGCCATCTGTTGCAAAAAAAATAGAACAGAAAATGACTCAAAATGATATTAACGTAACGGTTATAGGCGTTCCTAAAGACTATGATGCCACAATTGAAGCCTTATCCGATCATACCGACTTAGTATACCTTCTTCCTCTACGTCATTTAGATAAGTCTGAAAGAAAAGAGCTTTATTCAACACTACGTCTTAAAGAGCTTGCTACTTATAGTGTAGCAGGTGTTGACGAAGTAACATTAGGCGCTATGTTATCTGCAACACCAAAGTTTAACAGCGAAAGAATCGCTCGTAATATTGCTCTTAATATTCAACAAATTAAATCAGGATTTAATGCTTCAGAGTTAAGTGTTGATTTAGATGTAAAAAAAGTGCTCAGTATTAATATGGCAACTGCTGATGTAGTAAACTTTATTCCCAGTTGGGAACAGTTGTCTAAAGCGCTATTAATTGAGCAAAAATCGAGTGAATCTCATTATTTTACAATTGACAATATTATAACAAGAGCATTAAACTTTAACCTTGGTCTTATTGCTGCACAATATTCTCAAGAACTAAAACATAGACAAACACAACTTGCAGATAGTGTACTGCTCCCACAAATTCGTATTCAAGCCGGTGCACAACAAATTGATGATGATAGAGCAGAAGCTTCTTTAGGAACACTTGATGCAACTAGTGTAGCAATGGGTCTTAACTTTTATCAATCAATTTATACGCAACAACAAGCGGCTAACGTCGAAATTAAAAGATCTGTTGCTGATGCAGGAGAAGAAGAGATAAACTTTTTAAAACAAGATATTTCTCTTGCTGCTTCACTTAATTATTTACAAATATTACAGCTTGAAGATGAGTTGAAAATCAAAAAAATAAATTATACTCTTTCGGAAGATAATCTTCGTGCTGCAAAAGTACGTCAATCTTTAGGAAGTAGCTCTAACGGTGACATTTACCGTTGGGAAAGTAAAATTGCTAATGATAAACGTGCGGTAATTCAGACTCATTCACAGGTACAAACCTCTAGAATTCGTCTAAATGCTCTACTTGACTTAAAACAAACCCTACCATTAAACTTCTCAAGAATTGATGAAAAACATCCTATTTTCTTAACTTCTAAAGAGGAACTCATGCCTTATTTTGAAGAACCTCGCCGTTTTAGAGTTTTAGAAGAATTTTTAGTTGAAGAGGGTATTAGAAATGCTCCTGAACTTAAACAATATCACCTTCTTATGGATGCACGTTCTCGTTTAGTTGAGAGTAACTATGCCGCATTTTATGCTCCTGACATCTACTTAAAAGGTGATATTTTAGGAAGACTGTCTTCATCATCTTCAAAAACTGTTGAACTATCACCAGAACTTCAAGCCTTACCAAAATCAGATGATGTTGACTGGAATGTTGGATTTTTCCTTGAATTTCCACTCTATACGGGTGGTGCGAAAGATGCTAACTATGAAGCTGCGAAAGTTGCTCTTCTTGCAACACAATCAACAGCTCGTCAACAAAGAAATGACATTGAACAACAGATTCGTGACTCCTTATATAAGGCAAAAGCGTCTTATCTTTCCACAACACTTTCTCACACTTCTTATGTTGCAGCAAAGAAAAATTATGAGTTAATGCAATCTATTTATGCTCAAGGGGGAACCACTATTATTCACTTGCTTGATGCACAAAATAATATGTTAACAGCAGCACTGATTGAGAATAACACTTACTATAAATTTTTACTTGACGTACTTCGTATGCAAAGAAAAATTGGAAAAGTCAACTTTAATGTCGGCGACGAAGAATTTTCACAATGGTTTTCTCGTCTAGAAGAGTTTGCAGAAGAAAACAAAAAAATTAATTAATAAAAGAAAAGAGACAACAGCATGGCAGTAGTAAAAGGTTACACAAAATACGTTATTTTAGGACTTCTTCTTTTAGCAGGTCTGATTGCTTTATATTTAACACTTCAGCCTAAACCCATTGTTATCATTCGTCCTGTGAAAACGATGGAGATACAGCCTATTAAAACCAACTCAACACATACCTTTAATGGTATTGCGAAATCAGGTTCAGCCGCACGTCTTAGTTTCAAAGTCTCTGGAACCGTTAAAAAAGTTCGTGCTCGTGTTGGTCAACGTGTTAAACGGGGTGATTTAATTGCAACCTTAGATGACTCAATTTACCGCCTACGTGTCAACGAAGTCAAAGCATCACTTGCACAAGTTAACTCTGAATTAAAACATGCAAAAAGCCAATATAAACGTATTCAAAAACTTTATGTTAATCAAAATAGCTCGCTAAGTGATTTAGAAACATCACGTACCGCTTACGAATCAGCAAAAGCACAATATCGTGCCATGAAAAATAGACTTGAACAAGCCAAACTTGAACTTAGTTATACAAATTTAAAGGCACCAATTAACGGTGCTGTTTCTGAAATAAATATTCGTAAAGGTGAAAATATTGGTGTTGCGACACCCGTCGCAGTTATTAGTTCAACAAAAAGTATTGATGTCCCTGTTTACGTTCCGGGTGCTTTAATCGATAACATTCACGAAGGTGATAAATGTAAAGTCTTTTTTGATGCTTACAAAAATAAAACTTATACCGCAAATGTTGTTGAAGTTAGTCGTTCTTCATCAGGAAGAACAACAACTTTCTTAATTAAAGTTCGTGTTATTAAACCTTCTAAAAAAGTTCTTCCAGGTATGGCAGCTTCGGTTACTTTTAAAGTAAAACGTGATGCTCATGAAGGTGATTTTGTAGTCCCTCTTCATGCTGTTCTAGAAGACAGAAATGGTCACTTTATCTACACTGTTGAAAATATTAAAGATGGTGTTGGAATCATTGCAAGAAAAAATATACAAGTTGGTGATTTTGATACCAACGGTATGACAATTTTTGGAGACGTTAAAAAAGGATGGCTTGTTATTACTGCTGGAATGAGTCAAATGAAGGTCAACATGAAAGTTAAAGTACCTCAAGCCAAAGATTCAAAGACTAAAAGTACAAAAGAGAAATCTTGAATATTGCCAAAGTAGCTATTGAGCGAAATCGTACTACCTTCGCACTTGTTATCTTTTTACTTCTAAGTGGTTTATTAGCTTTTTTTAATATGCCACGGGCAAAAGATCCTGATTTTGCAATGCGAACAGCACTTCTTGTTACTCCCTTTCCTGGAGCAACACCCGAACGTATTGAATCTTTAATTACTATCCCTCTTGAAGAAAAAATTCGCCAACTCTCAGAAATCAAACATGTTCGTTCACGCTCGATGAATGGGGTATCTATTATGAGAATTGATGTTAAAGATCAATATGATAATGTTACCGATGTTTGGAATGAGGTACGACGTAAAATTAAGTATGTCACCCTTCCCGATGGAGCAGGAAAGCCTGAAATTTCTGAAGAGTATAATGCTGTTTATGGAACACTTATCTCCATTACTGGTGAAGGTTTCAGTTATGCAGAACTTGAAGAAATTGCTAAAGATGTGAAATCAGAATTTTTGCAAGTACAAGACGTAGGACAAATTGCACTTCTTGGTCTTCAAAAACAACGTATATATATTGAATTTTCTAATGCAAAACTTTCTGAGATTGGTCTATCACCTTCACAACTTGGAAACATTTTAAAACAGCGTAATATTATTACTCCTGGTGGTGAAATTGCTATTGGTTCTCGAATGCTATCTCTTGAACCCACAGGAAATCTCAACTCAATAGAAGAGTTAAAGAAAACAATTATTCCTATTCCTGGAACACGAAATGTACTTTTTTTAGAAGATATTGTTGATGTGAAATTAGGATATTCAGATCCTAAAGATCCTATTATTAGAACTAATAATAGAGAAGCTATTGTCATTGGTATTTCACTCGCGCTTGGTGGAAATATTATTGACTTAGGCGATGGTATTAAAGAGCGTATAAACCATCTTTTAGAACTTTATCCTATTGGCATTGAGTTTAATATTGCGTTTGATGAACCTGAAGTCGTTGATACAATTATTTCTGATTTTGTAAATTCATTACTACTTGCAATTGGAATTGTATCACTTATTATGTTTTTAACATTAGGATGGAGAACGGGTATTATTGTAGCAACACTAATACCAAGTGCCATTTTAACTTCTTTGTTTGTTATGGATGGAATGGGTATTGGATTTCATCAGGTCTCTTTAGCAGCACTTATTATTGCACTAGGAATGCTTGTTGATAATGCCATTGTTATGAGTGAATCAATATCTGTACATATGCAAGAGGGTTCAAAACCTATTAATGCTGCCATAAAATCTGTAAATGAATTGAAAGTATCACTGTTAACTTCTACTATTACAACAGCAGCAGCATTTTTGCCTATCTATTTAGCCGATTCTGTTGCGAGTGAATATACAAGTGCTCTATTTGAAGTTGTTAGTATTACCCTATTGTGTTCTTGGGTATTAGCATTAACACTAACACCATTACTCTCATTTATGTTTTTACGTCCTGATAATGGTCCTCAATTTTCATATAATAATCCATTTTGTAATAAGTTTAAATCGGTTTTAATTCACTCTTTAAAATATCGCTATCAAGCGATGGTTTTAGTATTAATTATCTTTGTAATGATGCTAGGTGTATTTAAATTTGTTCCTCGTAACTTCTTTCCACCATCAGATCAAACGTCTTTTCTAGTTAAAATAGAACTTCCTGCCGGTACTAAAATTGAAAAAACATTGGAAGTTAGTAAACAGCTTGAAAAGTATATTAATGGAAATGAGCGTATTAGTAGCTACACCAACTTCATTGGAAAAGGGGCACCGCGTTTTTGGATTAATAACTCTCCTCACTCTGAAGCATCTAACTATGCAGAGCTACTAATTAATACTCAGGCAAGTGAAGATGTTGACATTTTAGGTAATGAAATTGTTGAATATGCTAGCAAAACTTTCTATGACGCACAAATTTCTATTCAACGTTTAGATAATGGACCTCCACAAAAACAAGCTTTACAAATTCGTATTGGTGGAAATGATTTAAACAAACTTCTTGATTTTTCAGAAGATGTTATTCAAGAACTTCAAACCATAGATGGTATTAAAAATATCCATGATGACTGGGGAACATGGTCTCAAAAACTAATTGTCAATATTAATCCTTCCCTTGCTTACCATGCAGGAGTAAGCTACAGTGATATTGCCCGTTCTCTTCAAATTGCACTAAGTGGTCAAGAAGTAACACAATTTCGTGGAGAAACAAAAACAATTCCTATTATTATGCGTTCTGGACACGCTATTAAAGAAGATTATGACCGTTTAGAAAGTACTTTAGTATTTGTTGCTTCTACAGGTCGTTCGGTTCCTTTACGACAAGTTGCAAATATAGAGATGGTATGGAAGCCTCCTTTAATTGTTCGTCGTGATGGTATGCATACTATTACTCTTACCGGTGAGCTTACTAAAGGTATTACTGCTTTCGATGTTAAAAATATTATGGACCCTTGGCTAAAACAAGTTGATTGGGGCATTGGATACCATTACGAATTTGGTGGAGCTATTGAAAGTTCTAAATCATCTCAAGAAGCCATTCAAGATAAACTGCCTGTTGCGGCAATGATTATTTTACTTGTTTTAATTGTTCAATTTAACTCAATTAAACGTACAGGTATTATCTTAATTACCATTCCACTTGGAATTATTGGAGTTATTGCAGGACTTGTTATTACAAACAGCTCTTTTGGATTTATGAGTTATTTAGGGGTAATTTCTCTTACTGGTATTGTTATTAACAATGCTATTATTTTAATCGAACGTATTGAGTTTGAAATAAAAGAGACCGGTCTTTCAAAACAAGATGCCATTATTGAAGCAACGCAACGTCGTATGCGTCCTATTGTATTAACCACCGCAACTACTATTGGGGGTTTAATTCCTCTTTGGTTAGGGGGAGGAAGTATGTGGGCACCAATGGCAATTGCTATTATTTTTGGTCTTTTATTCTCAACTATTCTTACCCTTGGAGTTGTTCCTATTTTATATGCTCTCTTTTTCCAAATCTCTTATAAAAAAGATTATAAGTTTATTTATGGTGAGTCATGTATTCTTGATTTAAGTCGAGGAGGCGCTATTGAAGATTCTGAAGAAGAAACAAAAAAAATAGTAACACCCAAAAAAGAGCTAAAAAAGAATGTAAGCACACAAAAATCCATTATAAATGAAGATTTACCTAAAAATGAAAAAAACGATAATATTGTAAAAAAAGAGTCAAAAGTAGAAGAGAAAAAAATAGAAGAGAAAAAAGAGATCCAAAAAAAAGAACCTGAACTCTCATTAAAAGAGCGAATTCAGAAAAAAATAGATGAAAAAAAGATTGAAAAACAAGAAGAAGAACAAAGTAAAAAAGAGACCCAAGTTAACTTTAGTACTCTCAAAGAAGCTTTTTCTCAACCTACTAGTTCAAATGCTAAAGAAGAAAAAAAAGAGACTCCTTCAAAACAGAAGCCAGTTGAACATGCAACACAGCAACCAACAATGGCACCTAAAAAAGTTAATCCTAATCTTTTTAAACCTAAAAGTATTAAAAAAGAGGAACCTACAACAACAGTAGAAGATGTAGTTAAAGATAAAAAAGTAGAACCTTCACGTCTTACTAAAGAGCAGCAACGTATTGAAGACTTACAAAAAATTATCTAAATGATAACAGCTGATTCAATAGAAGATTTAAAAAACCGACTTGACGTTGTCGATGTTGTTGGTGGATATATTGAACTCAAAAAAGCAGGGGCTAACTTTAAAGCACCCTGCCCTTTTCATGATGAAAAATCACCAAGCTTTGTTATTAGTCCACAAAAACAAATTTACCACTGTTTTGGCTGTGGTGCTGGTGGAGACTCTATTAAATTTGTTATGGAGTATGAAAAGCTCTCTTACCCTGAGGCTATTGAGAAACTCGCTGATCAATATAATTTTACACTTCAATATACTCAAGGAAAAAGCCAAGCTCATCAAAAATCAAAACTTCTTGACCAGCTTAACTCTTGGTATCAAACGCTTTTAAATCAAAAACCTACTGCACTTGATTATCTTAAAAATAGAGGCATTTTCAACTCCTCTATCGAGCGTTTTGGAATTGGTTACGCTCCTTCATCGCCAGAAAACATCAATTTTTTAAATGCTCAATTTTTACCCCTTAATGAAGCGGTTGAACTCGGTGTTATTGGCCATGATAATGATCGCTATTTTGCACGTTTTATAGAACGTATAACTTTTCCGATACATGCTAATAATGGTAATGTTATTGGTTTTGGTGGACGTACAATAACAGGACATCAAGCAAAATATATTAACTCCCCACAAACAAAACTTTTTAATAAATCACGTCAGCTTTATGCTTATCATCTAGCCCGTGAAAGTATCTATAAAAAAGAGATGATGATTGTCACGGAAGGATATCTTGATGTTGTTATGTTACATCAAGCAGGCTTCACTCAAGCAGTTGCAACCTTAGGAACAGCATTAACTAATGAGCATCTTCCTCTGTTGAGAAAAGGAAATCCTAAAATTGTTATGGCTTATGATGGCGATAACGCTGGACGTAATGCCGCACTAAAAGCAGCCCGAATGTTAAGTGTTTCTGGTTTTGATGGAGGAGTTATACTCTTTGCAGAAGGACTTGATCCTGCTGATATGGTAAAAGAGGGAAAACTTGAACAACTTAATAACTTGTTTAACAATCCTCAACCTTTTATTGCTTTTGTATTAGACCAAATTGTAATACAGTATAATATTCAAGATCCTAAAGCTAAAGAAAAAGCACTTAACGAATGTAGTCTCTATCTTAAATCTTTATCCGCACTCTTACAAGAGGAGTATAAATCTTATGTTGCATCCAAACTTGCTATTTCACCTCGACTGGTAAACCTTCACAAAAAAGAGAGTCCTCAAACTAATAATCAAAATATTTCTACTCAAAATAGTGGAGATACTTGGGAACTTTCTTTAGTGAAAACCGTGCTAGAATACCCAAATTTTATAGACCAAATTTTAGATGTTCTGAACCCTTCATTTTTATACTTTCATCCCCAAGAGTTGCATTTAGCACTTCAAGGAGAGACTTCACACCCTACTCTTATGGCACTTTTAATCAATGAAAGTATAAAATCATTTAGCTCTGAAGAACATTTACGGGCAGAGCTTATTGATTTTTTAGGGAACTATTATCAAAAAGAACTTAAAAAAATTCAGCAATCTAACAAAGGCTTTGAAGAAAAAAGCTTTTTAATTCGTAAATATCGTGGTGTTATTTTAGAACTTAAAAAAGGAAATTTAACTACTATTTAAAAGTAGCTTTAGTTCTTTTCATAATAACACTGATGATACTCTGCTGCTTTATAAAATGTATCTGCATTGACAATAGTCGTTTTAACTTTATAATCATATAAATTAAGTGTTATTAACTCTGCTAAAAATTTCTTCGAAAACTCCTGTTGTTCTGGAGTATGATAAAAAATTGTACTTCTGGGAACCTCTAAAAACCACTTCTAAAGTAGCCTAAATTATTCCCAATTAAATTTTCAACTTTTATCAGGTTTTTCAAATATATATTCTGAAAAAACTGAG
>Ga0233442_1000534_pt1 | contig 36846 bp, 43 predicted proteins | sample SI_123_September_3_FD_182789 | JGI IMG/M metagenome (GOLD analysis project Ga0233442, IMG submission 182789) | Seawater microbial communities from Saanich Inlet, British Columbia, Canada - SI_123_September2016_150_MG | ecosystem: Environmental > Aquatic > Marine > Inlet | place: Canada: British... | reverse complement strand
TTTTAAGTATACGTGACATTATTAGCATTTTTTAGGAAAAAACTGGGATTATTTGAAGGTGTTTTTATGTGCTATAGGATTTCTATTGCATAATTTGGGATTAAGCCTAAATTTATCAGACTTTGTATCACTCCAACTAATAAACTTAGCTACCTTACCAATAATTTTAACTTTTATTTGCTCTTCACTCTGTGAGGCTTGTAATATGGAACCATTTAAAAATAGAAAAGATATAACAAGTGAAATGTATAAAAATAGTTTATTGTTTACGAACATACCACATACCTTTGCTACCTTTTTATTTAATTATCTCTAAATAATAATAAAAAATACTTTAATAAAATAAAACTTTTTACAATAAAAATTGCCTGTTGTCAGTGAATTAAGGGTGATGAAGATAGAGGATAACTAAGTACTCCATTGTAATATGGCGTACATTTTAAATACTTATCGGTGAAGGTAACAGTAGTAACACTCTCTTTAAATGCATTTCCAACAGATTCAACCATACCCGTTACTAAATTCAAAGAACTCTGTGTTAATTTTACTTTAGGTGATGTAATATCACCATATACCTCTTGAATAAAATAAGCACAACGTTCTTTATTCAGCAGTGCTATTTCAAAATTTTTAAAGTTATGACTTACTATATTTATAGCACCATCAACCGCAATCAAGTTGTTATTACTTCGTAATGCACAATCTTGACAATGGAAAAGACTCTTAGTTATAACAGCATCAATATGTACAATATCAATTTCTGTTTGTTTTACTTTTTTACTACTAAGAAGTGAAATTGGAGATGTTAAAAGAGCAGACCCAATACTTTTTCCTGGAAAATTTCCTTCAAAAAGAGATATATTTTGATAATTTTTAAATTTATCTAATTCACTATCTAAGTCAATACCTTCGATAATAATACCTGAAATATCACTGCTAATGTCGACCTCAAGTTGAGATAAATTGAACTCTAGAAAGTTATCATGATAAGCAGTAATCTTCGTTGTAACATAGCCATTTTTTAATGAACTATTGCTATCAAATGCTTCTAATAAAGCATTAATATTTAATAAATTGACATTTAGTTTTACTTTTTTATTAGTTGCAATAAGATCTATTTTTTTAGAAAAACTTGTTGAGTTCAATTCTAAAAAAATTTCAGGAGTAGTTGCTATCTCTTTCACATCAAATCTACCAAAAATGTCTACTTTTGGGTGAAAATAGAGAGCTTCTTTTTTATTTTTTTGTAACGCTATTTGATATTGGGCAGTAACATGATTGGTCATTCGATTAAATTCTAAATTATCTAAAATTAAAGCCTCATTTTTAAAAGCCAAACGAGCACGAAGTTTTATAATAGATTGACTTAAATCTCCTTGTGAATTGATAATTAAAGTCTCAGGTAGTAGTTTATGTACTACTTTTGCATCCAAATTGTATTTTAAAGTATCTATATTTAATGTAATATTTGATTCAGAACCTAATATCTTACTATCTAAATAAAGATAGTGATTTGATAAAAATTTTGCTTTTGAATCAATAAGTAGAGGTGCTATTGTAATATTTACATCTTCTGAAAAAATAGAGATATCTCCCTTAAAAGAGAGCTCTACAAAATAGCGTAGTGGATTTGAATAGTTTAGTAAAAGTGTCGCAGTAGAATTTTTATCAAAACTAAATCTATAACAATAATCACTACGAGTAATATCAGGTTTATGTACTATTACGTCAAGTTTAATATATTTTTCAACTATTTTTGTCACAATATATTGTGATGATGTTGTAGTAAAAATAGAACCTATTGTAATAACCAAAAAGAGTATTACTCCAGCGACACCATATTTTACAAGTTTCATTTTTTTACTACTAATAATCCCGCAGATATAATAAGCGTAATCCCAAAGAGTGTCATCATATCAGGAAAGCTATCACCCAGTAATAAACCTATCATGATAGAAAAAATAATATTACTATAACTAACAGCCCCAACAATACCTGCTTTAGATTCTCCATACGCTTTCGTCATGTAAAGCTGTGCTAATGTTGCAAATCCACCCATTCCCATAACATAAAGCCACACTATGCCTTGAGGCATTATAAATTCACCTAACATAAAGTCTAAACTATCCACTTTAATATAAGATGAGATAATTAGTAGTAGTAACGGTCCAATAGTCCCCACCAACATGAAGGAGAGTACAATTGCTCGTGTATCGTAAAACTTTTTTAATTCTCGTACTGATGTATAGGCAAGCGCTGCACCAATACCACTAAAAATACCTAACACATCCGTTTTACTAAAACTTAATCCTGAAGGTTGTGTAATAAAAACAATCCCAATAAAACCAATAAATACTGCTAACCATGCCCATTTACTGAGCTCTTCTTTTAAAAACAACCATGCAAAGATAGCTGTAAAGATAGGTGCCGTTTTTGAAAAAGTCATGGCATCAGCCAGCGAAATATGTGCAATATTGTAAAAGAAAGCTAAAAGAGCAATAAACCCCATAAAACCTCTAAAAAAAAGTAGTAGTGGTTTTCCGCCAACTTGAGAAAGAGGAGTTTTATAAACAGCATAGGAAATTAAAATAACACCAAAAACATTTCTAAAAAAAACAACTTCAAGAGAACTCATAGAGTCACTCGAAAGTTTTGCAAATGCGCCCATAATCGCAAATAAAAACGAAGAGAGAAGCATATAATAAACACCTCTGTCCATTTTGTTCACAAAATCTATCATGATAACAATTAGCCTAGCTCTTTATTTGCCATATTTTCGAGTAAAACTGTTGCGTAAGCACCTTTTGGAAGTATAAATTCTAATGAATACACCTGTGTATTTTTATTATAAGTTGAACTCATTTTCGAAGGATAAATCCATGCTTCACGTCGTGTTCCATTAGCTATAATTTCCATATCATCAAATTCACTCTCAAGAGCACCGGCTTCATCTTTAGCACGCCACACTTTTTGACCCGCTAAAAGTCCTGTAATGAGAAGTTTTCTATCTTTGAGAGATTTTTTAACCGTAGCAATATCTGTTACATTAACAAAACGCTTTGTTTGAGCATCAACTAAGATATCACCGTTCATGACATTAAAAACTTGAGTACTTGTTTCATCGTCAATACATTCCATATTCATTTCCACACGTTTTGCTAACCAACTATTAAATAAAATACTTTGATAAGTATTTCCTAAAAGACGTTGCATCTTTTTATCTTTTAATATTACATTACCATACGCCACTTCTTTAGCACGTTCAGCGTTAGAACTTTCACGTCCAAAACGTTGATATCCAAAATAGTTAGGCATTCCATAACGCTGTATCTGCTCAAATACTTCATTAAGTCTTTTTGCTGTTTTATGACTCACCTCTTGAAGGTTAATGGAGAAGCGATTTGAATCTAAATCTCCCATTTTTATAGCATCTTTTGAGTAATAGACATCAATAATTTCTATTTGAGGATGTTTTAGTTTTTTAGTAATGTACGCATATTTAATGGGCAGAGAAATATATTGTGTCGTCGTTGCATATTTATCTTTAAGACCTGCGTACCCAATGTTATAGTACTTTAATTCATCTTGTAAAATTTTAAGCATGTCTATAGTGGAAAGATTCACTTTACGAATATGAAGTACAATAAATCCCCCTTTTTTAGCTGAACTGTAACTGGCAATTTCATCAACTTTGAAATCATCTTTACTTTGTCTGAAATTAAAAGAGAGAGTATTAGTTTGAGTGGTTTTTAATTGAGGATAGATTCGTTTTGGTAATGAATTAATAGTTTGTTTCATAATTAGCAGATACTTTCAAAGTTTTATTTTTGAAAGTATAGCTAAGCAATGCTAAATTATTTGATTACTATTGGTCCTGTCATATCTGAGTGATTTAAACAACGATATACTGATAACTTATCTGCTAATGCTTGAGTAACAGTAAAAGTAACAGTACCTAAACCATTATCTTTAAAATCTACATCACTATCACTTTCAAAACTACCGCCTGTTGCTTCCATACCTAAAAGAGTATTTCCTTGGGCATCATTAAAAAGAATAGGATGTTGAATAAAATCACCTACAGTAAAAGAGTAACGTTCATTGATAACAAAATTAAATGCAGGATCTTTTTCTCCCACGGCTGCAATATTTGTATCTTCAGTACTAACAACTTTATAATCATGGAATGTTACATTTTCTAGAACTACTGCTTTTGTCACGGTTGCAATAGGTTCTTTAACAATCACTGTGTCCGTCCCATCAATATTAAATATACCGGTCATATTAGAATCAAACTGACTTTTATATATGCTTAAAGCCGCTGCTAATTCAGAAGTTAGTGTAAAAATAATTGAACCATTTTTATCATCTACAAAATCTACTTCTGTATTACTCTCTTGAGTCCCTTGAATTGTTCCTGCATTCTCACCTGATTTCGTGTCCATTGCAAGAAGCGTATTACCTGATGCATCATTAAAAATCAATGGATGAGTTACAAAATTTGTTACCGAAATTTTATAACGTTCTCCTGTTTTAAAGTTCAATTTTGGATCTGTTGTGTTGACAGTAGCTACAGAGATACTATCTGACTCACTAACAACATAATCTTCTATTCCATTATTATCAAAACGTAATGTTGCATTAACAGGTGTTACAACTACTTCTTCAACAACAGGCACTTCTACCGTTGTATTTGTTTCAAGAACCACTGTTGTATTTTCTTCAACTGTTGAAGCCACTACATGCCGTTAAAATTAATGTTGCTAGAACTGAACTTACTAAAAGAGTTTTTTTTCATAAATTTCCTTTTAAAATGTTTTACTAAATATAACATTTTTTTGTTTAAAAAGTTATAGTATAGTTTTGATTACATTATATTTAAGGAGTTTATATGAGTAATATTTTTCTATTTCTTGTTGTAGGTCTTTTCTTTGCATGGATTATGCGCAGCTACCGTCGTTATGAAAGCACCTATTACAAAGCAAAACAGTTCAAAAACATTACCATTACTGATGAAAGTATTGCACAGAGTGAATTGGGTCTTTTTGTAGCACTTGCTGCTAAGGTAGCTAAAGCAGATGGTCAAGTGCATGAGCTTGAAGCAGAACTAATTTTTAATCTTCTAGAAGATATATCTAAAGCCTTTGAAGATCAACCAAAAGCTCATACAATTCTCAAACGTATCTTTAACCGTGAAAAAGAGATAGAATCTAATATTGACGAGTTAGCACTATCTTTAAAAAATCAGTTAAAAGGTGAGACGAAAAAAACTATGATGATGATGCAGTTTTTTGTACATCTTAGTTTTATTGATGGGGAATTATCACATTCTGAAGAGCGTATTATTTATAAAATCGCCTCATTTTTACATGTTACGCCTAAAGAGATTGCTCAGCTTATTTCACATTTTGCTTCAATGCATAATGGCGGTTCATCAACAACATCACTTGAAAATGCTTATAAAATCTTAAATATTTCATCAGAGGCAGACCTTAAAGAGGTAAAAAAAGCTTATCGAAAATTAGTTAAAAAATATCATCCTGATATTATGCAAGCTAAAGGAGAGAGTGAAGCTTACATCAAAGAAGCAACTGCAAAAGTTCAAGAGATTAATGAAGCCTACGAAGTAATAAAAAAGAAGTTGAATTAACAACTTCTTTTTACTGCACTAAATAATCTTTCTCCCAAAAAAACTCAATCCATTCTTTAGCTTCTTGTACTTTATAATCAGCGTGAACTACTGATGTTGGTTTATAAAAAAGCGTTGCTGTTTTAAATGTTTTATCATGATACTTATTTTTTAAATGTTCCAATAATTTTTGTAATGTTTTTCCACTATCTACAATATCATCAACAATCAAAATTTTATGATAATTTTCAATAACTAAATTTTCAATAATTTTTATTGTGTCTCGCTGAACATCATCATCATAAAGTTCACATCGAACCGTTTGCAAGTCCCTAATATTAAGACCATAAGCCACCATTTGAGCGACAGTAACACCACCACGAGCAATTCCTATAACAACCTCAGCATCAAAATCTTTGGCTTGTAAAATTAACTCTTTTGTATCGTTTTTAAACATCTCATAACTGTAATATTTCATAAATGAATTGTAGCGTTTTTAATCCAAAAAAAGTTATCATGATAGAAAAGATAAACAACATGAATGAACTCTATTTGAAATTACAACCCTACTTAGACTACCAACTCCTTGGAAATCCTCTTCAAACATGGATTAACGCTCTACTTATTTTACTTGTTTTTATTATTTTACGATTTCAGCTTATTAAACTCTTTTTAGGTACTGTTAAAACCTTTACACAAAAAACAAAAACAACACTTGATGATAAAATTGTAGAAGTCATTGAGCACCCTCTTCGTATTGTTATTGTTGTCTTTGGTCTTTACTTAGCCATGTCAACATTTGTTTTACCCCAAACAGGTGAACTCTTTTTTACTAATCTTTTTAAATCTTTTATTATTATTATTTCGTCATGGATACTCTTACGTGCTTTACGTATCTTTCATACTGGATTTTTAAATTTTGCTAAACGTTTTCACTCCGAATTAGGAGAGTCACTTTCAAAACTAATGCTTTCCATTATTCGTGGTTTAGTTATTGTATTAACCCTCGCTACACTCTTTAATGAATGGGGCTTTAATGTAAGTGCCTTTGTCGCTTCATTAGGTCTTGTAGGAATGGCATTAGCTCTTGCGGCCAAAGATACGGCATCTAATTTATTTGGTTCTTTAGTCATTTTTACCGACCGACCTTTTAAAATTGGGGATTGGGTAAAAACTCCTGATGTAGAAGGGACTATTGAAGATATTGGAATTCGTTCTACTAAAGTAAGAACTTTTGCTCAGGCTTTAGTCAGTGTTCCTAATGGTAATCTGGCCAACTCCGCAATTTTAAACTGGTCCGAGATGGAAAAACGACGTATCAAAATGACATTAGGTCTTACTTATGGAACAACATCTTCACAAATGCAAAATATTTTAAATGAATTTCGTGAACTTTTAGCCAACGATAAAGATATTCATAAACAGACTATACATGTCTATTTTACTGACTTTCAAGATAGTGCTTTAGGAATTTTTTGTTACTTTTTTACTAATACTACAAACTGGGGAGAGTATATGTTAGTTCGTGAACGTATTAACTTAGAACTCATGAAAATTGTTGAAGATAATGGCGCAGGATTTGCATTTCCTTCTCAGTCACTTTATCTTGAAAATATTCCTGAAAACCTTCACAAAGAGTTGAATTAAAATTCAGCTATAATTTCAAAAATATATTATAAAGACACCTATGAAAAAATTAGCAATTATTGGTAAACCAAATGTTGGAAAAAGCTCGTTCTTTAACCGTTTAGTACGCGAACGTGATGCCATTACTTCAGAACAAGCGGGAACTACTCGTGATATTAAATACCGTGTAGCCGATATTTTAGATAAAGAAGTTAACCTTATGGATACCGGTGGACTTGATGATGGTAATGAACTTTTTGATGCCATCAAAAGAAAATCTCGTAAAGCAGCCTTTGAAGCTGATATCATTTTGTATATGGTTGATGGAAAATCACTTCCCGATGAAGATGATAAAAAGTTCTTTTACGAACTTGAAAATATGGATAAAACCGTAGCTTTAGTGGTTAACAAAATTGATAACGACAAAATGAATGAAAAACTTTGGGAATATTATGAGTTTGGAACTGACAATATTTTTGGAATTTCTGTGGTTCATAACCGTAGTATCAATCCTCTTATTGAATGGTTACACTCTATACTTCCTGAAAAAGATCTTGCAGATAGTGCTGAAGATAAAGCTATTGAAGATGAGCTTGCTCAAATGGAAGTGATGCACGATACTGCATACAATGATGAAGATGAAAACCAAAAAGAAGATGGTTTTATTTATCACTATACTGAAGAAGATTATGTTGAAGAGATTGATGAAACTTCAGTATATGCTCAAAATGATATTATGCGTTCTTTTGATGGTGAAGATGATGACTCAAAATTCAAAGTGGCTATTATTGGGCGTACCAATGTTGGTAAAAGCTCTCTTTTAAATGCTCTTTTAAATGAAGAACGCGCAGTAGTTAGTTCAATTGCAGGAACTACAATTGACCCTATTAATGAAACAATTACTTATGAAAATGAACTTCATGGTAAAAAAACAATTACATTTGTTGATACTGCGGGACTTCGCCGTCGTGGTAAAATTGTTGGGATTGAAAAGTATGCATTAATGCGTACAACAAAAATGCTAGATGAAGCGGATATCGCACTTTTAGTACTTGATGCATCTAATCCATTTTTAGACCTTGATGAAAAAATTGCAGGTCTGATTGATACTAATAGATTAGGTTGTCTTATTGTTTTAAATAAATGGGACATTGCAGATAATAAAGTTGATGAAAAAGATGAAGAATTTGAAAAAAGTGCAGCCTACAAAAAAATGGTTGAAGACTTACGTGATCGTTTTAAATTTTTACACTACGCACCTATTATTACAATTTCTGCGAAATCACATCTTCGTGTGCATAAAATCTTTGATAAACTACTTCAAATTAATGATAACTATTCACAAAGAATTACGACATCTAAACTTAATGAAGTTATTAATTGGGCAATGCGTAAACATCACTTACCAAGTATGAACGGCCAAGTGATTCGTATGTATTATGCAACACAATACCAAACTCGTCCCCCTAGAATTGCTTTAATGATGAATAAACCACAAGGGCTTCACTTTACGTATAGACGTTATTTAGCGAATCAGCTTCGTGAACGTTTTAACTTTGAAGGAATTCCATTGTTCTTTAAAGCTAAAGCTCGTAGTAACAAATAGTACACGCTTTTAAAATATTTGTAATGCCTTACTAAAAAGGCTTTACAATAACCATCGCTACAATCACTAATAGTAACAGTGTTGGTACTTCATTATAAAAACGAAACCATTTACTACTTTTTACACAAACACCCTCTTTTAACTGCTTCATAAATGTTTTCATTGAATAGAAATAGAGAATTAAAAAAACTAAGAACAGAAGTTTTGCATGAAACCAGCCCCCAGTGGTGAAAATATTTACAGGATACAAATAAACAAGAACACTTCCTGAAATCAGTGTTGCCCAGAATGCATGAACTCCAATATAATTAAAAAGTTTATACTCCATCACCTCAACAATATCTGTAAACTCTTTTTTATCTTTATTTTCAGTATGATAAATAAAAAGACGTGGTAAATAAAACAATACTGCAAACCATGAAACCATTGAAATAATGTGAAACCATAAAACCCATTGATATAACATTCTACTTCTCCTTTAATTTTTAAAAATTTGTCTCTAACGTAATCATATTATAGTTTGAACCGCCTTTATCAACATCATTTATCAGACCATATATGCCTGAACGATGTTTAATGGCATAACCAATATATACCTCTTCACCTACTCTTAAAAGTCGTGCAATATCCATATCTACACTCACTTCTAAATAGTTAAGGTACTTAGAGTTTTCACCACCTTCTGCTAATGCTTCAACATACTCAACATAGGGAATATCCAAAGCATAAGAGATTCCTTCCCCTATACCAAAGCGAACTTGGTTACTCCAAAAATCAACTTTATAATAAGCTTTAATATAAAAAGTAAACTCAAAAAAGTCTTTGTGATTAGCAACATCAGGTTCTAAAAAGCGATTGACACCACCTTTTAAATAAAAATCAAGAGGAATATTCCAACTATCTTCAAGCCATAACCAACCACCTTCAACACCTATTGTATAAGCCTTGGGAGTTGTTGGAGTTGTTGTACCAGATAATATCTCTCCAAAATCATTTTTTGACGCTTGTGCCATACTCAAACGTAATGAATACTTCTCGTGTGCACTTAAACTCAAACAATATATAAAAGAACTAACTATCCATAAAAAAATAAGTTTTTGTTTTATCATGATACTCCACAAATTATTTGGCAAATTATATCAGGTTTCAACTTTTTTAAATTTATTGTGAGTAAAAAAAGGTTGAAGTTACTCATCAAAAAAAATTTCTTCTTTAAAATTTAACTTTTACTAAAAATGTGATAAAATTATTGATATTCAAATTATATTGAGAAAGGCACAATAATGATTGTTAAAGCTAAATCCTTACTTATTGTTGTTACTTTACTCTGTCTTTCTATATTTGATACCGAATTTACAATTGTTCAATTTCATAGCGACACTGAAAAAACTGAAAAAACAGTTGAGTTTGCTTCAGAAGAAAATGAAAAAAAATTTAAAGATAAAAAAACAGCTCAAGATGATTTTAAAACAAATGTTTTTGCATTTTTCTCTATAAAAGACAATACTAATCTCTATGTTTACTTACAAAAAAAACATACCTTTAAAACTTTTGTAACCCCTTTTAGACCTCCTATCACTTCATAATTTTTACATTTAAAATATATAAACATCGACGTTATTAATAAAATTAATTCTATGAAGGTAGATCATCATGATAAAGAACAATACCCTATTACACGGTAATGATATTTTCAAAAATAGTTACTTCAAAAAACATGAAGCGCAACTGCTAGATTTAGCAGAAAATGGCCAACATCCAAAAGCACTCTTTATTGGATGTGCTGATTCACGTGTTGTTCCCAATTTAATTACACAATCTGCTCCTGGAGAGCTTTTTGTCTTACGAAACATTGGAAACTTTGTAGCTCCTTATAAACCTGATGGAGATTTTCATTCCACGGCATCAGGTATCGAATATGCACTACGTGTTCTCGATGTAAAAGAGATTATAATCTGTGGACACACTCATTGTGGTGCCATTGCCTCTTTATATGCCGATTTAGATGAAGACTCTTTTGTTCACACCAAAAAATGGCTTTCTCTTGGTGTTAAAGCAAAAGAACTCGCAACAAAGGCATTAGAAATTACAAATTTTTCTGAAAAACCCACGAATGAGTTATTACGATTAACTGAAAAAATTTCTGTTGTTTCTCAAATTGAAAATCTCTTGAGCTATCCTCTTGTAAAAGAACGTGTTGAGAGTGGTGTATTACATCTACATGGATGGATGTATGATATTGAGAGTGGTGATATTGACTACTATGACCCTGATGCTAAAAAGTTTCAAAAACTTTCAGATATTGAGCGTACCTAATTATGTTTTCTACTAAAAATCTCTCTGGAGATATTTTTGGAGGAGTAACTGCAGCTGTTGTTGCACTTCCTCTTGCGCTTGCCTTTGGTGTACAGTCAGGTATGGGTGCTATTGCAGGACTTTATGGGGCTATTGCCGTTGGTTTTTTTGCAGCTCTTCTAGGAGGAACAAAAACACAAATATCAGGTCCTACAGGACCTATGACAGTAGTGTCTGCTGCTATTATTGCAGGTGAAATTGAACTTTATGGTTCACTAGAAGCCGCTATTGGAACTATTGTAGCTACATTTGTATTAGCTGGAATCTTTATGGTTGTTATGGGACTTTCTCGTATTGGGCAATATATAAGATATATGCCTTATCCTGTTGTATCAGGATTTATGAGTGGTATTGGTATGATTATTATCATAATGCAAATTTTTCCATTTTTTGGATTATCTTCACCCTCTAGTATCACCGACGTTTTTTTTGAAGTTGGTAGCATTTTTTCTACTCTTAATATTCAAGCTGTAGCAATTTCCATAGCTACTATTGCTATTATTTATCTCTTTCCTAGAGTAACAAAAGTCGTTCCATCTGCGCTGGTTGCCTTAATTGGGCTCACGGTGATAAGCACCCTTTTAAATTTAAACATTCCCATTATTGGAGATATTCCTCGTGGACTTCCCGATGTTCATATTGATACTTTATTAAGTATGGATTGGCACCACCCCATGGTTATGATTATTCCTGCATTAACCCTTGCTTCACTTGGTGCTATTGATTCTCTTTTAACTTCAGTGGTAGCAGATAATATGACTAAAACTCAACATGATTCCAATAAAGAACTTATTGGTCAAGGTGTAGGGAATATGATTGCAGGGCTTATTGGTGGTCTTCCTGGTGCAGGTGCGACAATGAGAACTGTTGTAAATATCAATGCAGGTGGTAAAACTCAACTTGCAGGTATGATACACTCAATCGCATTAGTGATTGTTCTACTAGGTGTTTCTCAATATGCTATGCTTATCCCTTTACCTGTTCTTGCTGGTATTTTAATTACCGTTGGTATTGGAATTATTGACTACAAAGGTATCAAACACATACTAAGAGTTCCAAAAGCAGATGCTGTTGTTATGATTATTGTACTTTTATTAACTGTTTTTGTTGACCTATTGCAAGCCGTAGCGGTTGGACTTGTCATGGCAGCTATGTTATTTATGAAACAGATGGGTGATATTTCAGAATCTAAAGCTATTAGTGCTTCATTAGATGATTTTAATAATACCTTTTTTAAAGATGATGAAAAAGAGATTTCTAATGCTATTAAACATCAAGTCTACATTCAACATTTTGATGGTCCTATCTTTTTTGGTTTCACTGCTCATTTTAAAAAAATGATGCAAAAACTTCCTGATGTTAGTGTTGTTATTTTTAGAATGCCAAATGTTCCGACTATTGATCAAAGTGGTATGTACGCTATTGAAGATGCCATCTTAGAGTTACAAAAAAAAGATATAAGTGTCATAATTACAGGTATTCAAAAACAGCCTTTAGATATGTTAAAAAATATTAAAATGGTTCCGAATCTTGTCCCGGAAGAACATCTCTTTAAAGATTTTCCAACAGCAATCCAAGCACTTGAACAACATAAAGTTGAACCTTTAAAAAAAGATAGTACTTCATCAAAAAACAAAATTTTGTGGCGGTATTAAAGATGTCTTATAATAATTTTTCATCTGAATATGAGGTCGAAATTAATACTATTTTGGACCCTCATTGTACCCATAGAATTAAACCCCATCTACTTCGTGATATAAAAACAGAAGCACTTCTTGTTTTTCAAGAACTGCGTTAGACCGTTTTTTCAAACATATTGATGATAAAAAATGGGAACCTTCTTTGAAAAATAGTGAAGAGACTTTATATACCTATAATACTTTACGTCACCTTCAAAGTGAACTGCAAAAATATGTCGTCAATGTAGATTATCTTATTAACCTTGTTCAAGGCACTAAGAAGTACTCTCAACTCAAGCAGATAGCTAAAAATGAAGAATCGCTAATTGATTATTATGATGTTATGGCACAAAAAGTTTCAAATTATTTCAATGACAAACCTGCGTATCTCCCTGAATTTTTAATTATTTGTGTTTTAAGTCATTGGATTTTAGAAGAAGAAAAGTCTATTACACTCTTTCCATTTTTAAATGATATAAACTTTGAACGTCTCATTGAAGCATTTGAAAATAATAGAGATGCATTTGTTAAAGATGGTGTTTGTGTTGTTTCTGATATTCATGCCGTTTCATTAAGTATTGTCGAAAAATTAAAAGCTAAAAAATATAAGATAAATAAATTAAGAGTTTCAAAGGCAAGAGATAAAAAGAGTAAAAGTCGTAAATAGAGTAACAATCCATCAAAAACTGATGGATTGTCTAAAATTAAGCGTCTAAAGTCTCAACTTCTTTAATAGATGTTTTTTGTTTTGAAGTTGTTTTATCATGAAGACGACGAAGTGCTTTACTTGCACGGTCAATCGCTAAATCAATTGCAGTATCTAAATCTTTATCTGCTTGTGAGATTACTATAGGTTGTGCATGAGCAATATGAATATCAAATTCAATATTTACACCATTTTTTTCTTTACCAATCATTACATTAACTGTTGTTAATTCTAAACCAAATTTTTTAAAACTTTCTAAAGCACCATTAATGTGTGCTTTTGTCGCGTCATTTAGTGTGATATCTTTTGTACGAATATTTAAACTCATAACAGATCCTTTATTTTGTATTATCATAATCTAACATAGCAAAGATAAATTTTAGCTATAATTTCGCATATAATAGACAGGAAAAAATAAAATGAGACTTTTAACAGGAATTCAGCCTTCAGGCGACCTTCACATCGGAAATTACTTCGGTTCGATCAAACCCATGATTACCTCTCAAAATGACAATGAAATTTTTGCTTTTATCGCTAATTATCATGCCATGACATCACTTAACAGTGGCACTGAAGATGGAAAAAAGCTCTCTCATTTTACCATGCAATCTGCACTTGACTTTTTAGCCTTAGGAATGAATCCCAACCAATCAACTTTTTGGGTTCAGTCCGACGTTAAAGAGGTATTAGAACTTTACTGGGTACTCTCTTCTTTTACCTCTATGGGGCTTTTAGAACGTGGACACAGCTATAAAGACAAAACAGCTAAAGGTATCTCTGCTAATCACTCTTTGTTTTCATATCCTGTTTTAATGGCAGCTGATATTTTACTTTTTGATTCTCAGATTGTTCCTGTTGGAAAAGATCAAATTCAACACGTTGAAATGGCACGTGATATTGCAACACGTTTTAATAATGCTTTTGGCGATATTTTCACCATTCCTCAACATCGTGTTGATGCTAATGTTGCTACTGTACCTGGAACCGATGGACAAAAAATGTCAAAAAGTTATGGAAATACCATTAATATTTTTGGTGAAGAGAAAAAACAACAAAAAATTATCAAAAAAATAGTGACAGAAGCTATAGCAATGGAAGATCCTAAAGAGTACAAAGATTGTAATGTTTATAATATTGCAAAACTCTTTTTAAATGAAAATGAGCAAATCGACCTTCAAGAACGTTACACTCATGGGGGAGAAGGACATGGTCATTTTAAACTTTACCTTGCCGATGTCATGTGGGAATACTTTAGAGAGTATCGTGAAACACGAGCCTCTTTTGCAGCCCGTCCTGATGATGTTCGAGATATCTTAAAAATGGGAGCAGATAAAGCTCGTGCTATTGCCCTGCCTAATATTGAGAAAGTACGTAGTGTTACAGGATTAAGCTACTAACATTTTTATTTGTTAAAAAAAGATATTAAAAGCTATTTTTCATCACTTTGAGATATAATAGATTACTATTATTTTTGGAGATTATTTTATGAAAAAATACCTTTTATTCCCTACCATTTCTCTTTCACTTGCTGCTCTTTTAATGAGTGGTTGTAGTGACACTATTACAGAACCTCAAACAACAAGTAAAGTTGGTTCATACACTATATTTGACAGTGTAACTAGTGACATCCCTTACCCTAATGATATTTTATTTGCAGGTAGTACCGACGCAACGTTAAATATTAGTTACGACCCAACAGATAAAGATGCTATGGTAAAACATGCACTTGACGAACTTGATGGTTTTTCTACACAATCACCTATTACTATTTCAATTACTGACGCTATTGATGCAGCAACACTACCGGGTGCTATTCATCTTTATGAAGCTGTTGGAAGTTTTTCAAATATTGCTGTTGCAGGCGGAATTCCAACGATACAAAGTATTCAAAAAGAGTTAACATTTGGTGTTGATTACGTAGCAACTTACAGTAGTGGTAAATTAGTAATTCTTCCCCTTAAACCATTAATCCCTCATGCACGTTACATGGTAGCATTAACAAATAACATTAAAAACTCTAATGGTCAACGTCTTGAAGCAGATGCGTTAACAGCTATGCTAAACGGAGCAAACCCTTTAGCTGATGAGACAGGAACTGCTTTAGTATTTTTTGATGCTAACGAAGCCATTAATAATGCCAAAGCACAAAGTTTAGAAGGACTACGTCAATTAACACAACTGATGCGTGGTGCAATTGCTACACATCATGCACTTGAGACTTCATCTGCTTTAAATATTAATGATGTAGTACTTTCATGGAGTTTTACAACACAAAGCATTGGTAATGTTGCGGCAGCATTAACTAGTAAAGCCCAAACATTATCACCAACTTTAGCGCTTCAAAATTCAGGGTTTACTGCAAAACAGATGTTACAAGTTGCAACTGAAGATGATAATGGAACGGCACAGATGTATGTAGGAAGTCTAAGTACAATTCCTTACTATTTAGGTTTTGCAACGCATCCTCAAGATACTGCTCCACGTGAAAATTATTTTGAATTTAACACAACAACAGCAGACCTTCCGGCAAAACGTGCCGATCAAACAATTCCTGTGTTAGCTTCAATGCCAAACTCAGCACTTTGTGGAGATAAGCCAGCGACAGGTTGGCCAGTAGTTATATTCCAACATGGTATTACTCAAAACCGTACTAATGTACTTCCTATTGCTGATGCATTTTCAAGTATCTGTTACGCATCAATTGCTATTGATTTACCTCTTCATGGAATTGAAGATAACACATCAACACTTTATACACCTATTGAACGTCACTTTAATCTAGACCTTGTTAACAATGATACTAGTGCACCCGGACCTGATGGAATTATTGACCCTTCTATTAATCACTATGTAAACTTTACTAACCTTTTAGCAACACGTGATAATTTACGTCAATCAACGTCAGACTTTGTTGCGTTAGAACAAGCTATAAAATCAAGTTCAGATTTTGATGCTACTCAAATGGCATTTGTAGGACACTCTCTTGGAACAATTTCTGCATACGGGTACCTAACTCAAGCAAACTTAGAAAGTGCAACACTAGCAATGACAGGGGGAGGAATTGCACAGCTTTTCTCTAACTCTAAACGTTATGGTGTAACATTAAGAACAGGTTTAGAAGCAGTAGGGATTACACCAGACTCTCCTGAATATGAAGCATTTTTACTGGCAACACAAACTGTTATTGATGATGCTGATCCTGTAAACTATGCAGCAGCTATTGCAACAAAACAGAAAATATTAGCACTAGAAGTTATTGGTGGAGAAAATAATTATCCATCTGATTTTGTTATTCCAAATGCAGTTGCAACAGCACCACTTGCAGGAACACAACCTATTTTGACACTTGTTAATGCACAAGACATTAATATTAGTGCCCCAGGACTTTATCCAACAACATCTAGTACTGTAGTTCGTTATGTTTCAGGTGAGCATGGAAGTTTAATTGACCCTCGTGTTGGGAATGACTTAAAAGATATCGATATTGATCCTGCAATTTCACTAGCAGCAACAACAGAGATGCAGACTCAAGTAGCCTCATTTATTCAGTCTAAAGCAACGGGTATTTTAATTTCAAATACTTCATTACTTAAAAAATAATATATGCTTCTACAACAATTTCGATCCTTCTATGTGCGCCATTTTCCTAACGATATGGAGCACGCCATCGATATGTTCTCCATATTTGGTGGTTTAGGTTGGGAAATTGATATTGATGAACCTGTTGAAGAATTACTCATTAAACATATTCTAGACAATTACGGTCACCTCTACAATGAAATTTCACTTCTTACTCTTGGCGATACCCATTATCACAAACTTTTGTCAGCATTGGCAATAAGTGATAGACGCCTACCTTCAGCCTTTAAACGTGCTCATTTGAGCTCAGCTAAAGGAGGTATGGCTATTAATTACCTTGAAAAAAGTGGTATTTTGGAGATAGAAACTTCTCGAGAAGAAGCCCCCTCAAAAGAGTATCCAAAACAAAAACTAAAACGAGAGGTATTACGCCATAGAATTTCTCCTAAAATGCGTTTTACTGCACCTTTTTTAAGATTTTGGTTCTATTTTGTAGCACCACATGCGCATCAAATTGAAGAAGGAAACTATGATGGGGTTTTACAACGTTTTACTGAACGCTATCATAGCTATACTTCACTAGTTTTTGAAGAACTTTCTAACCTATTTTTAATTCATCTAAATCAGAAAGATATTATTATAGATTATGGAAGCTATTGGGACAGACAGGTTGAAATTGATATTTTAGCGCACACTTATAATGGCAGAACTATTGTAGGCGAATGTAAATGGACCAACCATAAAATTAACAAAAAAGAGCTTACTAAACTTCTTGAAAAATGTGAACGTACTGATATTAAAGCAGATGTTATTGCACTTTTTTCAAAACGTGGATTCTCTAATGAGTTATTATCATTGAAAAATGAACAGTTACAGCTTTACAGTGCGGATGATTTTGAAAGACTTGTCTCTAACCTTACACAAGATGATCTCATCAAAGGGTTTTCACGTCCCTGAATTTTGTAAATTTTTTTATATCGATAACATTCGCTTTCGCTGACACTATCTTGATTATGCCAAATGTTGTAGCGTTGCAGACGTTTCTTGCTAAAACCTAATTTATACGTAGAATTCATATATAAATAAATTCTCGCGATATCCCCTTTAACACTTTCAGGCAGCTCTGTTCTTCTAGAATTTTCTAGTGCTCTTTTGGAAATAAAAGGAGCAATGTTAAACATGTCTGATTCCATAACTTGATAGCGACTAGAAGTTTTACGACAACATCGTGCACCATGATATAAACTACCGCTCATACTTTTACAAATATTTTCACTCATACACTCTAGGTTTTTTCCATATTCTGTACCACTTACAACACGTCCCCATACCAAATCATCATGTGTCTTTGAATGAGCTTTACAGCCATTATAAACAACTTTATTCATCGAACATGCATCAGGGTCATATTTGAACTCACATTGATTATAAAGGGTCTTTAAATCGTTTAAATAGATAGATTGCATAATATTTTTAGCATGTGCGAAATTTGTTGGATTTTTATAGCTACGTGCCTCTAAAATAGATATTATCATGATAACTATGAAGATGATTTTTTTCATTATTAGCTTACTATTCTAAGAGCTGTGTAGGCTTCTTGAAGTAATTGAAATTTGTGTGTATAATCAGAAACAACATCTATCGATTCTCGATAAACACTGTCTGGATGATAAATTTTAACTAGTTTTTTATAACTCTTTTTTAAAGCATTTTGACTTGCACCAATTTGGCACTCCAAAACAGTATAATAATGTTCAGTTTGAGAATCAACAAATTCTATTTTTTTTGTCTCATTGTATGAAGTATCAAAACCAGCGAAATCTGCATAAAGCTCTTGCATAAAAGTAGAATTATAATTGTATGCTACATCAAAATGTAATATATGTCGTCGATTTAAGGCACGTTCTAAACGTGATTTTGCATCCATACTTTTAACATTTAAAAGCATATATTTTGAAGTACTAATTTGTATGTATTGGTGTAATTGTGAATGCAAATAGTACATTAACCATGAATTAGCACGTTCAAGAGTAACACTAACACTTGTAGAATCTTTTACCTCTAATGAAACGGAAATATTTTGCCGTTCTTCACGTTTTATTAGCTGAATTTTTATAGGAAGATGTTTTAATTTCTGTAGTGATTTTAAAAAAAACTTTTGGGATATATCATTTTGATGTGCAAATTTTCGGCTTAATATTTTTAAAAAATCATTTCGATGACTGTTTAAACCTTCGTTGTGAAATACTAAAAATGCACGAGGTAAAAATAATATTTCGTGAGCATGATGAGATAAAAAGTGTTTTATCCACGTAGAGTGTAAAGTATCGAAGTCAACACGAATAAGTATTAAGTTTTTTTGTAACGTTACTTGCATCCCTTTTCATCCTTTAATATCTATTATTCTCATAGATATTAAGCAAAAAAAGTACCAAGTTGTTAATAACTTTTTATACTACTTTTTATTTGGAAGTTTTATAACAACAGTAGTTTCTGATGCTTCTGAAAAAATTTCTATTCTTCCATTCATTAATTCATTTAAAATACTATAGGCATTATAAAGCCCAAGTCCAACCCCATTTTTTTTCCTCTTTTGTACTGGTATAAGGATCAAAAATTTTAGGTAATATTTTTTCATCTACTCCTCCTGCACTATCTTTTATCTCAATAGTTGTTGAAACATTACTTTGTGAAGTAGTAATACAAATTACTTTCTTTTTATTCCCATTTTGTCTTTTATATGCTTCATAGGCATTAACGTACAAACCTAATAAAATTTTTATCAATTCATTGGATATAAAACTTATATCATTCATTTTTGCAAGATTTACTTCAAAAGTTACACCATACGCTTCTAACTTACTTTGAATAAGGTTTACACTCATTGAAACCGTTTCGTTTATATTTTGCAAAGAGGTATTTGTATCATTTTGCGATACTTTACAAAACATATCCAAAGTTTTTGAAAGGTCTTGTGTAGATTTTGACATTCTTTGTAACGATGTTTTTAAGTCCCGATTGTTAATTGTCCCCAATTCACTTGAAAGTGTAAGATCAATTATTGTAGTACTTATCACCGAAATAGGCTGTCTCCATTGATGCGCCAACATTTTTACAGTATCTTCAACAGCTAATAATCTGTTTTGATTAATAAGTAATGTATCTTTATAACGATGTATTAATGCATTTTCAACACGAACATTAAGATTAATTCGATTTACAGGCTTGGTAATATAATCATTTGCACCCGCTTCAAAACTTTTTTGGAGTGTTCTATCACTAGTGTCTGCCGTTACCATAATAATTGGAATATGGCTATACTTTGAAGAGTCCCGAACAGTTTGACAGGCTTCTATACCATCAATTTCAGGCATCATTACATCTAATAAAATCAGGTCTACTGTTTCTTCTTTCAATATTTTATACAACTCTTTTGCAGAACGTGCTAAAGAGATAAAAGTATAGTTTGCATCTTCTAATAAACTTTGAAGTAATAACAAATTTGTCTCATTATCATCAACAGCAACAATATGCTTATTTGAAAAATTAACATTCATTTCACTTCCTCCTACAACATAATATGCTCAATTATAACACATTTTAAATAGGCATATTATAAAAAAATAATAAAAAATATGCTCTTATGAGTAACCTAAATTTTGGTGACAATTAAAGAGTCCAAAGGAAATTACAACATATAATCTAAAGGCTAATATCATGGCACAAATAAGAGAAATACTTAACTATACCAAAGAGATAGAACTGATTTTAGAATCTTCAGGGGTATTACAAATGGGATTAACAGAAAAAATAGAATCAATTCGTCATAAATATCCTAAAAAGTTAGTTAAATCACTTCGTTGGATAAATCACATTAAAAATCGTTCTATGTATGAAAAAGGTTTTGAAGTAAGTGATTTTAAAGCATTTAAGGTTGAAGTACGCGATATTATTCTGAGGTTACATCAATACACTCAAGAAGAGTCAATGACCAATAATATAATCACTCAAAAAATAAATATTTTCACTACTATAAATAACTATTTTTTTAATCTTTTAAATCCTAAAAATTCAATCTTTTTGAAGTAGTGCTTCATAGCACTCAGGTCTTCTATCTTTTAAAAGTGCCCAATACTCTTTGATTTTTGCATTTTCATCGAGATTATACTCAGCATAAATAATTTCTTCTTTATCTCGAGAAGCTTCAGCAATTTTTGCACCACTAAAGTCAGTCATAAACGAAGAGCCATAAAAAGTAAGTTCACAAGACTCCCCTATTTCTACACCAATTCTGTTCGCAGCGATTACAGGAGTTGTATTAGCAGCAGCATGACCCATTTGAACTCGTTGCCAATGCTCTTTTGAGTCTAAATGAATTTCTGGCTCACTGCCAATAGCAGTAGGATAAAATAGAAGTTCAGCACCCATAAGTGTCAAAGTTCGTGCACACTCACTAAACCACTGATCCCAGCAAATACCCACACCAATAGTCCCAAAAGTAGTTTTATACACTTTAAAACCACTATTACCAGGCTCAAAATAGAACTTCTCTTCATATCCTGGACCATCAGGAATATGTGTTTTACGATAGTTATCTAACCACGAACCATCACTGTCCATAACAACAAGTGAATTATAATACTTATCATGATAGTTTTCATTATTACCAAGAAGTGTCTCTTTTTCAAAATAGCTCACTAAAATAACAACGCCTAGTTCTTTCGCTAACATTGAAAAATGATTTAAAAGGGGATTGTTTTTATGCGGTTGTGCGTAAGAAAAATATTTACTATCTTTATCTTTACAAAAATAGAGTGTTTCAAAAAGTTCAGGAAGTAAAATAATATTACTTCCTTTTTGAGATGCTTGACGCACAAATTTCTCTGCATTAGAAATATTTTGAGATGAATTTTCACTCATCTTCATCTGAATAGCAGCTACTTTAACAATACTATTAGAGATATTTTTTTCTATCATGACCTTGGTGCCCCTTGAGGGTATAGTTTAAAATCTAAAGTTGTTCTTTTTACCCGAACGCTCAATTTGAACGGCACGTGAACGAATATAAAGCTCTTTTCCCGTCTTTTTATTTATTATTTTAATAATCAACTCTTTAGAAGTTGCAGGGTCATATCCTATAGCTTCAACTTCAGAATTTTTATCTAAAATATCACAGTGATATTTATTGGCATATGAGTTAAGTTTAAAGTAATCAAACTCAACTTCTTTAGTGACGTTTTGAAGATGCACTTCTTCAGGACAAGCGATTGTAGTTGCTTTTATGGTGTCTGCATTTAAGAAAGAACAACTTAGTAATAAAAATCCTACAAGAAGTACTTTCACTATTCGAACTCTTTTGATACACGGTCAAAAAATATTTTTAATGTAATATCTGTATCAGTCGCATTAAAATCCTGTGTATCAAAATTGAGATAGTGCACATCAACCCAAGCACGACCACCTTCTTCACTTATATCATAAATGTTAGTTACACCTTTTGTATTTTGAGGTCGATTAAGTCTGTCACAATTTCCATTATTCAGTCCTGTGGAATCTCTATCATAAGAGATACTTGCTGTTCCACGAGCTTCATGGTAATAATCAAAATTTCCATTTCTATAATCTTCATTACTCTCTTTTAAAGAGATATAGAAACGTACACATCCTTCACTTCGTGGGGGAACAGTCCATGTATGGGTAGCTTCAATCCCTCTACCTGGCAAAGTAACAACCGTTGCTTCTCCAAAGTGCCCTTCTACTCCAGCATTACTACCAATTAGGTTAGCCCAAATAACAACATCTTTACCAACTAAATATGGGTCATAAGTAACATCTATAATTGCACTACCACTATTATTAATTATATAAGAGCCATCTTCTGACTTTACGGTTCCAACTGCTTCTCTTGCAGTTCCTAAAAATTGACGATAATTGTGTCCAATTGCAAAGCCCATACTAGGAACACTTTGACCTGTAAAAGTATCTAGCATACGCAACGTATTAGCACTATCAATACTGTATTCCCACTTACCTGAGGCATGGTAAGAAAAACCTTCTCCAAAAGTTACAAAAACATCATTTGCTAAATCAACAGTAGGCTCTAAGAATAGTCCACTTGCTACGGTATAAGTTCCATTATTATTTACTGTACCAGTAATTTTACTTGCATCAGTAAACAGTGCTGATGATGGTGAAGCAGGCTGAAAACCTGAATATCCTGCAATAATACCTGCTGAAAAACCAGGATTTGTATTCACCTCATTAAAGTACTTATCAGTTACTTTAATTTCATAACGTCCTACAAAACCTGCATGTTCTTCACTTTTAATTGTTTCAACTAAATTAATACTCATTGCCGTCGCAGGACCAGATAGAACAACTACTGTAAAAGATTTTTTTAAGATTCTAGAATTTTTATTTTGATCAATATAGCTTACTGTTACATTAACAGGAACAGTACCTGACTTCACATCACTTTTTAAAATAAATGATAATGTATTATCTTCTGTGGTCACACTTTTAATTTCAGACCCATCTTTTTGTAAAATTCCTACAATTGAACTATCAATAGAAACATCTATAGAAAGCACATCGCTATTATTAACTAGGTTTCCATCAATATCTAGAAGTTTTAGTGTATAAGCATGTTCTGATTCAATAGGAAACACCGGTTTATTTGAACTTATCGAACTAAACTCTAAACTATAGTTTGTAGTAACAGCTTGATCTGCTATAGGTTGGTAATTAAAACTCACTGCTTTTGCATTAGCAGTATCGTCTTCATAGTAAAATTTCCATGCAGATGAGCTATAACCTAAAGCAATATTCTTGTTTAAATCTTTTGGTGCTTGATATTCAAACGTAGCAATACCATCTTTTACTTCAACCCGATTTTGAGATAGTGCTCCAACATCTGCACGAGTCCATTCGGTAGGATATATAACATTAGCAAAACCTTTATTTACAGGTCCCCCTAAGACATCACTTATACGAACATTAATTTTAACCACTTCTGAGTTTGTTTGAAGAGTATAACTGTTTTGTTCAAAAGTAATTAAACCTACACTTTTTTCAATAACTTGTCCATCTTCTGTAACAATTGTAGAAGAACTACTTGTAATTCCATTTTCTGAATTATCTGGATTACATCCCGTTAAAATGAATGCTGTACTTAAAGCTAAAAATAGTGATTTTGTAAAAATTTTCATAAATATCCTCTGGATTTGTTAGTGTGTATAGTATCGATAAATAAGACCCATATAAAGCTGTGTCATAGAATCAATTTTGTAAGTTTCATTAAATTTTGTATGTGCAATATCTAAATATAAGTAACGAAGACCAAGCTCTGCACTCCACTCTTTTGAAAAGATGTAATCCATTCCAACATCTGCACCGGCATAATATTGTAAAATATCACGTCCACCTGCTGTTGCTAAAGAGTCATAACGACTAGGATCAAATGATAAGTTTATAACACCACCGTTTAATCCCACATAAACATCAAACTCACGAGTCAATGGAAATAAATATTGAACATCTGCGCCATACATCATACTAAAGTCAAAATCTGAAATATTTAAATAATTTGCACTTAAATAGAGACGAAAATTTTTATTTTTTGATCCAAGTTTAACACCTGCGAGAATAGGATTTTTACTCTCTTTTGAAAATTCACCTTCGACATCCATTGAACCATAACCAAACTCTACACCCACAAGTGATTGAGAATCCCAGTCAAGTGCTTGTGCATTGGTATATAAAGATGCTCCCAAAAGGAAGCTTAATGCTATTTTTAATAATTTATTCATCTAAAATATTCCTTGTTAAAAAAAACTTATATTTTTTATAAGATATAAAAACCGAATTATAACATTTTTTAATTGATGATAAACTATAAATTATAAACTTTTACTATATATCGAGCTACCTGCTACAAATCCACTCGAAAATGCCCATTGAAAATTATATCCCCCTAATTCTCCGGTAATATCTAACACTTCACCTGTAAAATAGAGATTATCAACTTTTTTACTCATCATGCTTTTAGCATCAATTGCTTTGCAGTCAATGCCACCTTTACACACTTCGGCTTTTGTTAGTCCAAAATGTCCTGCAGGTGAAAACGTATAACTCTGTAATCTCTTTATTTTTGCTAACTCTTGTGTCGTATATTTTGGTATCGCTTTATCTTCAATATTAATACTTTTTAAAAACTCTTGTGTAAAACGCTTAGGAAGAGGTAAGAGTGTAGAGAGCATTTTTTTACTACTTAATAACAATGTTTCTAAATCACTATTAGGTAAAAAATTTATTATCATGATACCTTTGTTCCAATAGAGCGATGCACTTAATACCGCAGGTCCACTAATACCTTTATGTGCAAAAAGCAAATCTTCAACAACGATTCGACTCTCTATTTCTATTTTAACTTCAGTACTTATACCACTAAGTTCTTTCATCCAAAATTGCTCTTTTTGAAGTGTTAAGCCACATAATGCAGGTAAAAAAGAGGATGTTTTGTGCCCAAATTTTTGTGCAATTTCTAATCCCAAGCCACTTACCCCAACTTGTGAAAAGCTGATTGCTCCCGTTGCCACAACAACATTAGTTGCATAATAATTTTTCATTGATGTTTTAACAGTAAAAAGTTCTTCTTCTTTACTAATGTCTAAAACTTCACAATTAGTTATTTTTTCGCTTCTTTGCATCTGTTTTAAAAAAAGTGAAATAATCTCTTCTGAACTTTTTTGACAAAAGTAATAACGATTTTTTCGAATTGTAGGAGTAAGATTATGTTCATCTAAAAACTGTAACAGATCATCTTTTGAAAAAATACGAAAAACATCATTTATAAAATAGGGATTACCTAAATAGTGTTTCGCTTGCACATCGACATTGGTAATATTACACTTACCTCCACCTGATATTTTTACTTTTTTTGCTAATACCTCATTTTTTTCTAAAATTAAAACTTTCATGTCAGAATTAGCATTAATGGTTGCGGCACACATTAAAGCAGAGGCCCCACCACCTACAATAATTACATCATAATAACTTGTATTCATTATATTTACACTTACTCCTCAAAAATAGAGATTTTATTTTTAGGTATCCATTTTACTAAAATGTAATTTTTTTATCCCAACAATCTCTAATCCTATTATAGTATAATTCTGAAATATTATTAATAGGCATTTTATGAGCAATACACCAAATAGTGAAAGTAAAAAACTTCATGTGGTTTCTTTAGGCTGTAACAAGAACTTAGTTGACACAGAAGTTATGATGGGACGTTTACGTAATTACGAACTAACTCAATCTTCAGGTGATGCTGATGTTATTATTGTAAACACATGTGGATTTATTGACGCAGCTAAAGAAGAATCAATTAACACGACACTGCAACTTCATGATGGTCGTAAAAATGACTCTGTTTTAGTAATGGCAGGATGTCTAAGCGAACGGTATCAACAAGAGATGCAAGAGAATATGCCTGAAGTAGATATCTTTACTGGCGTAGGTGATTACGCGATAATTGATGAACTTTTAGCTAAGAAAGAGAGTCGTTTCAGTGATGATGTTTATTTAATTGATGGAGAAGAACGTGTAGTTACAGGTTCAAGTTATCATGCTCATATTAAAATCTCAGAAGGGTGTAATCAGGCGTGTAGTTTTTGCGCTATTCCCTCTTTTAAAGGAGTTCTCAATTCACGTGATTTAGACTCTATTGCTAAAGAAGTTGAAAGTTTAGTAAAACAGGGTTATTATGACTTTAGTTTTATTTCTCAAGACTCAAGCTCTTACCTACGCGATCAAAATGTTAAAGATGGTCTAATTCACCTCATTAAACGAATAGAACTTATAGAAGGTGTTAAATCGGCTCGTATTTTATATCTTTATCCTTCAACAACTTCATTGAAACTTATTGAAGAGATTGGAAAATCTGAAATCTTTCATAACTACTTTGACATGCCAATTCAACATATTAACGATCAGATGTTACGTACTATGAAACGTGGTTTTGGGCAAATTAAAACCACTGAACTTTTAAAAGCGATGAAAGCACTACCAGATAGCTTTGTTCGAACAAGCTTTATTGTAGGTCATCCTACTGAAACTAAAGATATGTTTAATGAAATGTGTGACTTCGCTCGTGATTTTGGTTTTGATAGAATTAATGTCTTTCAATACTCTGATGAAGAGGGAACCACTGCATTTGAAAATACCGATAAAGTTCATGATGAAATTATTGCAGAACGAGCTATTGTTTTAGGTGATATTGCTCGAGAATGTGAGCTAATAAGCCTTAAAAAAGAAGTTGGCTCAACTTTAGAACTTGTCATTGATGGTGAAAGTGATGAGCACGAATATCTACTCTCAGCACGTAAGCTCAACTGGTGTCCTGAAATTGATGGTGAAATTTATGTTAATGATAAAGAGATAGTAGAAGATTTCAAGTTCGCAAAAGTATATACTGCAAAAATAACAGAACTCGCAGGAGACAAACTTTTAGCTACTGTTATTAAGTAAGCTTTTTTACTATGTTAGAAAACTTTCTCTACTTAAAAGATGAAAAAAATCTGCTTGCCTTCTCAGGAGGAGCAGACTCAACTGCCCTTTTTTACTTACTTCTAGAAAACAATATTCCTTTTGACATTACCCATGTAAACTACAACACTCGAGATAAATCCTTGGATGAAAAAGAATCTGCTATTGCATTAGCTACAAAATACAATAAAAAAATATTCTATCATGATACTTATTTGGAAGCTAGAAACTTTGAGGCACAAGCACGAAAAGTACGTTATGATTTTTTTGAAAAAACTATCATGATAGAAAAGTATGACAACCTTCTAACCGCACATCATTTAGGAGATAAACTCGAATGGTTTTTAATGCAGTTAACCAAAGGTGCGGGTCTCCCTGAAATGTTAGGCATGAGTTATCAAGATAAAAGAGAAAACTATACCTTAGTAAGACCCCTGCTTAATTATGATAAAAAAGTCTTAATTAACTATTTAGAAAATAAAAATATACCGTGGTTTGAAGACTCTAGCAACTATGATGAGTCTTATAAGAGAAATTACTTTAGACACAACTTTAGCAATAAGCTTTTAGAACATTACGCGTCAGGCGTCGCAAAAAGTTTCGAGTATTTAGAACGTGACAAAGAGGAATTAATTACCACTACAAACGTTAAAACAATAGATACTATGAGTTACTTTAAAAGAACCACTTCACGTCGTAGTGATATTATCATGATAGATAAAACTTTAAAACAACGCGGCTATATAATGCGTTCAGGAGATAGAGAAAATTTATTAAAAAATAGTTCTGTCGAAGTAGGAAGAGTTTTTTCTATCATGATAGAAAATGAGTGGATATTTATTATTCCAAAAACAAAAAGTATTGTTATGGATAAGGCATTTAAAGAACAATGCAGAGAGAAAAAAATTCCCTCTAAACTTCGTCCTTATTTATTTCATCTTGAAGTCACGACCCTTAGCACATTTCTCAAAGAGTGTTTTTAATTCATCTTCAGTAGTAATAAACTTCACTTCACTCACTACACCATTTTCAAAAAATACTACAGTAATTTTTTCTTCTTGGTGAGCAATTGTATTTTCTAAACCCTCTTGATTATAAATATAAAAAGGAAAAATATACTTTTTCATTTTAGGATAAGCAAAAAGATAACTAATAATTGAAGGCATTTTATGAATGTCAGTAATATATACAGCACTATTTTTCGTTAAAAAATCTTTTTCTTGAGCATTAAAAAAACCACTTGCTAAAGTGTTAGTATCTTTTTCAAAAGCGGCGATAGCTATTTGAGTATCTTTTGAAATCGTAATAACTTTTTCATTAACATCTTCAAATTGAATCGTACTTAAACGATTTACACTATCTCCAGTTGCGAATGTTGCCGCTGACAGACTTAAACCTAATACGGTTAAAAAACTTATAACTTTCATCATGATAGAACCTTTTGTATATTATTTATTCAGTGGAAGTTTACTAGCAATATCTAAAAAGAGTATTGCTTTTTAAACTACTTGATAAAATTAAAACTTCTTAATGTCCGAAACCGTAAATTTATAAAATGTATAATCTGCATTTGGCATTACTTTTGGAAATGCGTATTGCGCATCATTTACTAAACCAAAAATAGTAGGATCTTGTGTCTGTAATTTTGCTTTCGTATTAGGTTTCCATTCTGATGATGTTTTTTGCAGACCTGCTTCAGAAGCATGCATTCCAAAGTTAGTACTTACTGACCAATAAATATACTCTGTCATCATTGTTGCATAATCCGCAGTGTCATCACCATAAAAGTACCAAGCATTGTCTGGATATACCCATCCAGTATCAGGTTTTACAGTAACTCTTCCACCACGAGCAACATCCATTGCTACCGCTAATGTTGATGTTGCAGTATTTGATTCTAAAAATACATCAGGATACACAGTAGAATAACCAAATTGCGTAATTAGATGAAAAATTTCTTCGATAGAAGCATCATGATTAACCCCATCAGCATAGTTAACACGGGTTTCATAAGCACCTAAAGTAGTTGCAACTTTACTGACTTCACGTAAGATGTCATTATCAATCTCGACTTGATTTCCTTCTGCTAAATTATACATAGTTTCATAAGCACTGCCGGCTAATAAAACATCTAAAACTTTTTGATTGTCAGCTTTACCATCTTCATTATTGTCAATGAGTTCTGCTAAGATATTAGCAGCATGTAAAAGCTTAGCGTCAGGTACTTCTGATGTTGCAATTAAATTAATTCCAAAAACAGTAAGTCCTTTGGCAAGGTTTGCTGATTTTGCTAGTGAGGGAGTAATTTTATTACTAGGTACAGCACCCACTTCACCTACAACACTACTTTTACTTACTACAGGAGTTGTAGTGTCCGGTGTATTCTTATCATCAGAAGGTTCTTTTGGTTCTGCTGGTTCTTTTGGTTCACTGTTTTCAACTTTTTCAGTATCATCTTCTTTTTGAGAATCTTCAGCTTCTGAATCTTTATCATCAAGGTCATCATGACCCTCTTGAGGCTCTGATATTTCAGGTTTTATATTATTTGTTGGAATATTAGGAGTATTCTCTTGTTAAACATTTTCAATTTCATTTGATGTAGAGGTCGGAGCTTCTGGTGTTGAGCCTTCAGAACCACATCCAACAATAAAAGTACTTACAAGTAAAGAGAGTGCTAATTTAGTTTTAAAATTTTTTTTCATTTATAACTCCTTGTTATAAATGTAGTTTATCGTCTGTAAACTAAATAAAACCTAAAGAAATTATTTTTGCGCGCGTAGTTTATCACTTGAATAAACACGCATTTTAAAAGAGGAGTGAATACTTGTTTTATCACGCTGAAAAACAATAGGAAAAGTAACACCAATCATCCAATCACTTTTATTAATTGTTTCTAGAAAGTTATAAAATTGTGTAGGTGAGTTAATCTTTGATGTTGCGGTTACTTCATACATAGTAAACTCTGAACTACTGTTCATATCTTTTATTTCAGAGAGTTTTAATGTCTCAAAATAGTTCTGATTTTGGGTAATAAAACGCTCTGGTGTAAAAAGTTTATCAAAAGCATTAATCACTCTCTGATTTTTTGATTTTAACTCTTTTAATTCCATAGAGGTTTCATCTGACCATGTTCTGTATTTATATAAATCAGCATAGTGCTGTTTCATATCAAGTCTTTGAATTCGATACTCTTTTCCTTGAGGAATCAAAAGGGCGAAAGAGAATATTAAAACAAATATCAGTAGTACAAAAGAGAGTAATAGTATATAAAGTAACTGTTTAGAAATTAAATTTTTCACTATCTATCTCCTGTCATTTGTGCATTATCTGTTGTTAAAGTTTCATCATACGCTGTAGGAGTATTATCATTCAAATAATTTTTTGATACAAAATTTAGCCAACCACTTGTTGCTTTTCCGCTACTGTTTTCAATAGGGTAAAAGCTACTATAAGTTTTGTGAAAAATAGAGCGAAGTGGTGCATGTAACATAAATTGGCACACCTCTTTATTAGGTGTAATACCATATAAAATAAGAGAATTTTTTTCCATCTCTGCACGTGAAAGTACAATTCTATTAGGTACTAAATCAAAAAGGTTTTTAATGCTTTCATGTAAAATAGTATTTTTAGTGACAACTTCTTCTGCTTTCTCTTTTTCTATTGAGATAAACATAATTTCTTGATTCAAATCATATAAAGATTGATTAATATCTTGAATATTATGTTGATAAGACAGTGTAGTACTTTCAAAAGAGTATGTTTTATATAACAGTATAAAATAGGTACTAAAAAGGACAAATAGGGTCATTGAAAAAAATATTAATACTAATCTAACTTCACTGCTAACAAGATATTTTTTACGAGGTTTAGTAAAACTATACTGCATTATTAACCTCTTTAACCGCCAACTCATTTACAGCTCTGGCAATATCTACACGGCGAACTACCACAGAAACAAAAAGCTCTTCTTCTAAGTATCGTTTTAAATCATCACTAATACCATGACCATCAGCAATATAAACAGTTTCTACAAACTCACTCTCATATCGTTTATCTTGATAATACTTTGTAAAAGCCTTTTCAATACAAGTAAATCTATCATAATCATGATTGATCTCTTCCATAAAACTAGGCTCCTCTTCAACAACACCCTCGTCACTCTCTTCAGGTATATCTTCTGCACCACTCTCGTCAAAATCATCGAGGTCATCAAGATCATCAAGGTCATCTAAATCTTCAATATCATCTAAATCATCCATCATATCAACATCGTCCATAACATCAATATCATCTAAAGAAATTCCTAAATCTTCCTCTTCTTCCTCTTCATTGTCAAAGTTAAACTCTAAATCTTGATTATCATCATCCAAAGAGAGCGTCTCATCCTCTTCTTCAGTAAGAGAGTTAATATGCTGCGCATAAATAAGTTCTCCATCATAAAAAATTGCAACAGATATTTTTTTATTGCTTATTAGAACATAAGCTCCCGAAGTAGTAGCAATTTTATCATTAAAAAAATGTTTGATTAGTAAAAATGGAGAAAAAACAAAATCTATACCTAGCTCTTTATACTCTTTTTCCATTGCAATTAAATTAAGTGTTGATGTATAAACACTCCACCTTTTATCCACACAAACCGTTTTGTGTAAAGAGTTATCAATGTAAGTTTTTGCTTCAATAGCTTTACAAGTAGGAATGGCGCCCTGTTCTTTTGATACATTTAAAAAAGAGATGTAATGATAAGGGGTTAAGGATATCTGCTTATTAACATAGGAGACAATATCTTCATTGATTTGACCAGTTTCAAAGGCGATACTATCTTCATACTCTAAAGAATTACCCTTATATTTTTGCACTTCAATATTTATTTTAGTAGAAGTAACTACAATAGCAATGTAAACTTTTGGATAAAGGTTTTCTAAAATTTTAAGAAGTTTCATTTACCCTCATATTTTTTATTCACTGGCTTAATCGCTTTCATTTTTACTATCTTGACATAATGGGTGCGCTTTTAAGTAGTTGTCTCGTTTTAAAACTGAGCTTAACTTAGTATAAATTTGCGTTGTGGCCATACTTTCATGACCTAACAACTCGCTCACATCTGCAATAGAAGCACTATTGTTTAACAACTCTGTAGCATACGAGTGTCGTAGTTGATGCGGTGTCATTTTTATACCCACTTTTTTAAAAAGCTTTGTAATGGCATATCTTAAACTATCTTCGCTTAATTTCTCTTCATTTTTCTCAAAAATAAACCGCTTTGGTTGATATATTTTACAATAATCATCCAACTCTTTTTTTGCAATATTTAAAAGAGGAACTTCTCTTTGCTTGTTACCTTTTCCTAAAACTCTAACCCATGAATCTGCTATATTGTCCTGTTCTAAAGAAGTGAGTTCCGATATTCGAAGACCTAAAGTATATAGAAGAATCACTGCAAGTTTAGCCATTGCATCATCACTACTATTAATTGCTTCTAAAATATGTTGATGCTGAATAGGTTTAGGAAGTCCTTTAGGAACTTTTACGCTTTGGTTAGATTCTAAAATTACCATTTCATCATGATCATTTAAATAATTAACAAATGAACGTAATACACTCAATTTTTTTGCTATTGTTTTTGGTTTTTGAGAGGCTATATTCAGACGAATAGGCATAGCATTAAAATAAGTTTTAGAGTTTTCTTCATTTACTTCTAAAATATTTAACATACCATTAAGTGCCGTATCATAAGTTTTTAATGTAGTATCAGAATAGCCTCTAATATCACCTAAATAATATAAAAATTCTTGCTTATAACTTTGGAGTGACTTTTTCATAAAGTGCCTTAAACTCATCATGATACTTTTGTGCATCTTCCACTAAAACATCATCAATAACCACTGTTGAAGAAATTTTAATATAAGATTCAATCATAATTTCACACATTAATTTAATTTTTGCTCGTGATGCTTTTGAAATACTATCACCATCTGCCATCTCATTAATTTGACCTTGATACTTTTTAGCAGTATTAATATAGTTTACAAAATCTAACGACACCTTGGACTGTGTCATCATCGTAGCTGCCATGCGATTATAAGGATCCATTGCAAAAGCTTCTTTTGCCAATGTTTGTGCCAGTTTATATTCACCGGTATAGTAATAATACTTGGCTTCAATAGAACGTTCATAAGAGGGGTTAGTAATGACTGATATAACACTGACAACTAATAGAATAATAACAACACCGTACCACGCTTTAAATTGCATATTTTTTCCTCTTTAACAGTTTTAATCCATTGCATGAAGCATAAGCTTCTCTTTAATTAATCCTCTAGCCTCTTCAAACTCCATATCTACAATATCAATAGGTTCAGAAGCATAAAAGTCAATATGAGAAAATGGTTTTGGAATTACAAACTTATCCCAACTTTTTAATTGCCAATACTTTGAAGGGCACACACTATAAATAACAACCTTAGCTTTGGTCTTTTGTGCCATCACTATCACACCATCGGAGACTTCATATCGAGGGCCTTTAGGACCATCCGGAGTAATTCCAATATCATTGCCCTCTTTGAGCTCTTTTATGGCATTAATTAAAACCCGAGCGCCTCCTCGTGTTGAAGAACCCCGAATAGTTCCTAAGTTGAAAATCGTCATTATTGAAGCAATAATTTCACCATCAAAATGCTCACTAATAAGGACTCTTGCTTTAGGAATTTTTCTAAATTTAGCATAATTGTAAGACTGCATTAGTAAGTCTGAGTGCCAAAAAGCAAATACTACAGGTTCAGTTGGAATAATGCTAGGAGTATGAAATATTTTTTTGTTAGTAAGTCCAATAAATCGAATAAGAAATGCACCCACATGAGGAATAACTTTGAGAGATAAAGCTCTTATAAAGAGCTTCTTTTTTTGTTTAAAGGTTAATGTAGTCTCTTCACTCATGGTATAAGTTTTAAACTAATTTACCAATTTGTGACATACGATGCGTTTCAATAATTTCAACTTGTGCAAAAGTACCTAGGAGCTCTTCACTTCCTTGAACTTTTATTACAATGTTATTATCACTTCTACCAGAAACATAACCATCACGTCTAAGTTCTTCAAAATAGACTCTAAACTGTTTGCCTAAGTGCTTAGCAGTAATTTCATCTAATGCTAAATCTTGATAATCTTGAAGATAGGACAGACGTGCTGAAGCAATTTCTGAATCAATTTCATTAGTAAATTCTGCCGCTTCCGTATGAGGACGAGGAGAGTATTTAAAACTAAATATTTGTTCAAAACGTGACCGCTTTAGAACATCCATTGTCTCTTCAAAGTCAGCATCACTTTCACCGGGAAAACCAACAATAATATCGGTACTTACTGAAACATTTGGAACCATTTCACGAAGTTTTTCAATACGATTTAAAAACCACTCTTTAGAGTAACCACGTTTCATCGCTTTTAAAATCTCAGTTGACCCACTTTGAAGAGGTATGTGCATTGATTTACAAATTTTAGGATTTTTAGCAAACTCTTCTAAGAACTCATCATCCATGTGAAATGGATGTGGTGATGTAAAACGGATTCGCTCAAGTCCATCAATTTTACTAATGTATTGTAAAAGTTGTGTAAAGTTAATTTTCTCTTGATCACCGGTAAAACGACGACCATAATTGTTAACATTTTGTCCTAAAAGAAAAGCTTCTTTAGCACCCGAAGCAACACTTTTTTCAATCTCTTTGTAAATTAAATCTGCAGGAATTGAAATTTCTTCACCCCGAGTTTTAGGAACAATACAAAAGGTACACGTTTTATCACAACCAATAGAGATATTTATATATGATTTATAGCTACTTGAACGAAAGTCTTTAAATGCAAATTGAGATTCATCATAATCTATGTCAATTTCAACCGCTTTGTTTTTATGTAAAACTTCGGTGATTTTAGAGATATTTCTTGCCCCTAAAACAAAGTTAACATAAGGAGCACGTTTAATAATTTCTTTTCCAAGATGTGAAGCAGTACAACCACAAACACCTATTTTAGCGCCCTCTTTTTTACGTTTTTGAAACCCACCTAATTCGGAAAATAGCTTATGAACAGGCTTTTCACGGACTGAACAAGTATTTATCATGATAAGGTCGGCTTGAGTAGCATCATCAGTGAGAACATAGTCCTCTTTTTCGTTAAGTTCTGCAATCATATGTTCAGAATCCCGAACATTCATGGCACAACCTAATGTTTCTATAAAAAGTTTTTTACTCATTATTAATTATTGAACTTATAAAACGTGAACTTCGTAAAGATACTCTTCTTCAGAAAGACCAAATTTAACTTCATTCATGTAAAAGCTTTTACCTTGTGCTTCAAAATGGTCTTGAAGTGCTAAAAGATCTTTGTGAGAGTTGTCGCGGTCAAAATAGATAATTACTGAATCATCAGCGGCTACCATCTCTTCAACTTTTTTAAGTGTTACAGCTTTTGCTTTTGATTTTAATTCAGTACGTGCAAGTTTTAAGTCCATAATTTTCCCTATATATATAATTGTGGGGATTATATCTTTATATGGCTAAATGTTGTGTTAAATTTTTTATACGAGAAGTCTATCATTAAAACTAAGAACAATGCGCCCTTTAATTTCTTGATTAATATGACATTCATACTCATGCACAACTTCATGTTTGCTAGGCGCAAGTTTTATCATGATGTTTTTTTTATTTTTACTTTTAAGTGTATGTCGAAGTTTTAAAGCAGAGTTATCATCCATAATTTTTTCATACCAAACCGTTCGGTTAAGATTCTCTTTTGTTTGGGAGAACTGTTTTGAAAAAGATTTATTTATCTGAATTACTTTATCATGATAATCAATAACAAGAGTTGGGGTTATATTCTCATCAAAATAGCGTTGCAAATAATAATTTTGTTTATGAAGTTTTTTGAGTTGTTGATACGTCATAAAAATGACGATCAACAGAAGTATAAAAAGTAGTGTTAGATAGAGGTCATACATTAAAAATGGCTATGTCGGCGTTAATGGTTGAAGATAATCCAACCGCTTACCAATCAGCGCCAAAAATCCTTTCACCGAGATATTCTTCATTCCATCAAGTATCCTCATCCAGCCTAAATAACTCTCTAAATG
>Ga0233442_1000532_pt1 | contig 36959 bp, 33 predicted proteins | sample SI_123_September_3_FD_182789 | JGI IMG/M metagenome (GOLD analysis project Ga0233442, IMG submission 182789) | Seawater microbial communities from Saanich Inlet, British Columbia, Canada - SI_123_September2016_150_MG | ecosystem: Environmental > Aquatic > Marine > Inlet | place: Canada: British... | reverse complement strand
TAGTTTCTAAATAAGCTGAAGCTATCTTTGTTTTTATTTTTTAAAAGTCAAGGAAAGTTAGTAAAATAGGGAAGTTTTAATGGTGCGCCCGACATGATTCGAACATGTGACCGCTGGTACCGCAAACCAGTGCTCTATCCAGCTGAGCTACGAGCGCACACCATCTCTGTTTAAGAGGTTGAAATTATAGCATCTAATCATTAAAGTAAGTTTAAATTAAATACTATTTAGATAATTTTTTAACTTTTAATGCAAATTCAACTTCTGGAGTTGGAATTCTCAACTCTTTTGCAATATTTTCTACGCTAATACCTTGTTGATATAATCCGATGACTTTATCATTATCCATGGTTTGAATAGGCGATGGCATACTTAATGTTCGCATGTTATTTTCTAAAAGTATCATTCTACGCTCTAAATCTTCTTGTAAGAAATGAACACTCTGTTCTATTTCAAATACAGATTCAGCTAATGGTGCAGAGGCATTTGCAATACCTGATTTAAGTTCGGTACCAAAATCACGCTCGTGTTCTGTTGTTAATCCAGTTTGAAGTTCTGAGATTTGCCCTAATATTCTTTTTTCTACATTATAGCTTTCACGATTTGCATTTTCTATTGCTGTAGCAAGAAGACGTATTTTTTTAGTGTATTGTGCATCTTTTACAATAATATAATAAATAAGAGCCAAAATACTTAACCCTAAAAATGCTTCAATATAAATAGATTCTATTATCATTTCACAATCTCTTTTTCATTTCTTTTTGCCCGTATTAAGATACGCTCTTGTGCGGTTAAATATGATGCCCACTCTTTAATATCATGTTCATGCATTTTTACAATTTTTACTAAGTTAGGCTCAATTGCTTCAAAAATTACAGGCACGTCACGTTTAGGATGAACTAACATCTCAATACGTGTATAATACATTTTCCCTATTTCAAAAACATTTTCATTTGTTGTAAAATTTTCAAATCCAATAGCATCAATTTCACCGCTAAAACGAAGAGATTCACGTATTGGTTTTTCATTTTTGATTATTTTCTCTAAACCATCTATTTTACGATGTAACTCAATTAATAAGTTAAGTAAAACGGGATCACTTTCAGAAGTTTCACCACGAGCTCGTGCTCCTTTTAGCCATTGACCAATAGGATCTTCATCATTTTGAGACAACTTATGGTATTCATGTTCAAAGAGTTCAGGATTAAAATCCAATTCATCATATACAAATGTTAATGCAGCTTTAACAAGTCTCATACTACACTCCGATCAATAATTATCATGATAAGAAAAATAATACCTAAATACCCGTTCACCGTAAAAAATGCTCTATCAATTTTAGTAAAATCTTTGCGAACTAAATAGTGTTCATAGGTTAGCATTAACGCTGAAAAAACGACTGCCATCCATGCATAAAATCCAAGTTCTGCACAAGAAATAAAAAATGCCCAAAAAAGTACTGTTAGTGTATGAAAAATTACTGATATAAACAGTGTCGCTTCAACGCCATATTTTGAAGGAATAGAGTGTAAATCATTCTCTTTATCATATTCTATATCTTGTAAAGAGTATAAAAGGTCAAACCCAGCTACCCAAAACATAACACCAAAACTAAGAAGTAATGACCAGATAGGAATACTTTGTTGTACAGCAATAACGCCAGCAACAGGCGCTAAACCTAAAGATATACCTAAAACTATATGCGCCATTGAACTAAAACGCTTAAAATAGGAATAACTAGCAAGCACAATCAAAATAGGTACCGAAAGTTTAAACGCAAGAGGATTTACAACATAAGAGACAATAATAAAGGCTAAAGCATTTACAGCTGAAAAAATCAATATTGAACTTGCATCTAAACGTCCGTCTACACTTGGACGATTTTTTGTACGCTCGTTTTGGGAATCAAAAGCACGATCAGCAAACCTATTCACACCCATGGCAAAATTACGAGCACTTATGGCAGCAAGTGCACCTAATACGAGGAGTTTAAATCCAAACCAACCATTAGCAGAAACTACCATAGCTATAAATATAAATGGTAGTGAAAAAATAGAGTGTTGAAACATCACCAATTCATTAAAGTCTTTTAATTTGTTAATAATTTTATCCAAATATATTCCTAGTTATAAATAATTGTAATTTTTTTCATATTTTAGCAGATTATCATATAATACCAAAATGAAAAGTAATGAGCACTAAATGAAAGAAATCGCAATAATCGGACCCACTGCATCAGGAAAGAGTGACTTAGCTTTAGAATATGCACTAAAATCAAATGCTGTTATCCTCTCTATAGACTCATTAAGTATCTATAAAGAGATTGATATTGCCTCTGCAAAGCCATCTAAAGATGAATTATCACAAGTTAAACATTTTGGTATTAACCTACTAAATCCTAAAGAAGCATTTAGTGTTTCACAATTTATTAGCCTTTATCATGATACAAAAGCCTACGCTACTTATCATGGTAAAAACCTCGTTATTGTTGGGGGTAGTAGTTTTTATCTGAAATCGCTTCAGACAGGACTTTCAGAACTGCCTCTTATCACTCAAGACGTTAAAGATGAAGCTAAAAAACTTTTATATGATGTCAAATCAGTTTATCATTTATTACAAAAAATTGATCCGCTAAGTGTTCAAAATATCTCTTATCATGATAAGTATCGTTTAGAAAAATTACTGCTAATTTATTTGGCAACTAACGAAGCACCATCACTCTGGTTTTTAAAACATCCACCACAAGGAATCTCTAAAGATTTAGCCATTTACAATATTGATGTCTCACGTGATATCTTAAAAAAGAGAATTAAAACAAGAACCAAAAAGATGGTGACAATGGGACTTGTTGATGAAATTTGCTATTTAGAAAAAAAGTATACAAGAGCACCAAATAGTATGAAAGCAATTGGGGTCATTGAAGTGCTAAAGTATCTTGATGGTTTTTGTAATGAATCTATCATGATAGAAGATATTATCATGCATACCGCACAACTTGCCAAACGACAACAAACATTCAACCGTACACAATTTGGAGATATTACAAGCTTAGAACTAACGCTACTTAGAGAAACTCTAATGCATCTTTAGAAAGTTTTGCCCAAGCAGAATTTTCATCTTCACGAATACTATCTTCGTAAGCTTCTTTAGCCTTATTATTCTCTTTGTTTTTTTGATAATACGAGCCTAAAAGATAACTTTTACGTGATCTCTTTTTAGGTTTTAAAGATTGTGCATCTAAATAATGTAATATCTCTATTGCCTTAGTTATATTATTATTGTCATGATACGCTTTTGCCAACGTAAATTCAATATATGGTGATTGAGTATGTGTCTTACTTTTTTCTTGTAGCATTACTACTTTTGAAGCGTTGTTAATAATAATTGTATTATCTTTTCTACGAACTCCCAAAGTTAGAAGTTGCGTATATCTCTCTATATCTTCAAAAACCACACCAAAATTATTTTCTAAAATTTTAGCCGTTTCTATCATCTTCTCTTCAGAATTTTGTCGTTGATATGAATCAAAAAGAATTCTAATAATGGAAGTAAACTTTTTCTGATTTAATGTTTTTGAAAGCGTAAGTACTTCTTTGGAAGCTTTTATAGCATCTAAGTAATTCCCTGTCTCAAAATCTACACGGGCATATCTATCAAGCCATATAAGACGTGTAAGCATATCACTATCTTTTAAATAGGGTTGTGCTATCTCTTTGGCAAAACTAAAGTTTCCTGAGCTCCTAGAACACTCAAATAACCCACTATCAAATTCACGTGTTAAAGTAACATTATATTCATTTGAAAGGGTAACTACCTTCATACACTTGCGTTCATTTAGTGCTTTTTGCATGATAGCTGTTGCTGCACTATTAACAATAAACTCAATGTCATTAAATTCATCTTGATTTAATGCTCTTAATTCAAATCTCAACTCCAAAACATTTTTAAACTCTTTATCTTCTAAATAAAGTTTTGCTTTTTTATATAGTGCTTGATTTGCAATACTATCACCACGATACTGCTCAATAAGTTGATTATATTGTGCGAGTTTTACACTACTGTTTTCATCGCCTTTTTCAAAGAAAAGAGAATCTTTTTTCTCTTGAATTTCATCTGAATAAGTTCCATATTTAAACTCTTCTAAATAACGATTTAGTGCTAAAACAGCTTCATCATTTCGATCTGCATCTGCTAAAAAGTAAGCATAAGATTTTAAAGTATCTTCATAAATATCATGTCCTGGTGTCATTTCTAATAAAATTGCTGCAGCAATATTAGCTGCTGTGTCATAATCTTGAAAATCTGTCATTGCTCGCATCATACTAACTGATGGTGTTATATGTCTATAAAAATAATCAGGATTTCCTTTTAAAATAATATCAATATTTTTCTTCGCACCTTTTTTATCTGCTTTTTCAAGGTATACTTGAGCTAAACGGTAGGCAGCCATTGAAGCTATCTCTAAATTAGCAGTATTATATAGTGCCTGAGTATAAAACTTAATCGCTTTTGTATTATCGCCTGATGATTGTAACTGTTCGCCTTTATAAATTAAACCTTTATAGACATAATCAGTATTTTTATGCTCATTAAAAAGTCTGTCATAAAAATAATCAGCATCAATAAAAAGGCCAATTTTTGAGTACGAATGAGAAACTTTTAACAACACTTCTGCCATATGATCATCTGATGAATATAAACGCATAAAAATTTTTGCGACATCAATAACATTTTCATACTCTTCAAGTTCATGTAATGTTCGTATTTGATACAAAATAAGTTCACTCATAAACATGGTATCTGGGTACTCTTCAATAACTTCATCAATTAGTGCTAAAGCACGGTTATACTGTTTTTGTTCATAATGATTTTTTATTTTCATATATTCACTAACATCTTCAACATCACCGAGAGTGATAGGGTTCCCTTTTAAATCTAAGCCCCCTACAAATGGCAACTCTTTTTTAACAAAAGTAATAGGAAAATTTATAGATGTTTCACTCACTTTTTGATTAGATCTGCTTGCATCTTCTAGAAATGGAATACTATCGTTATAACCAACCATTAACCACTCTTTTGAGCGTTGAGTATCTGCTTTAAAAAGAGTTTTATCTACTTTAAAATCGAAAATTTGAGCATATAACTTCATTTTTTTACGAGGTCTTATAATAATAAAATAGTTCATATCTTTTATTTGTGTTCTAATATCAAAAAAGTCATTATCAAGTTTTTTAAATACTTTAATTGGTTGATGTTCAAACGCACAGATTACTTCAACATACATACCAAAATCATCAATCTGTTCTTCACATAAAAAAGGCTTGTCATGTTTAAGGTGCAGCGTTGAGAATTTCTGTTTATTTTCTTTACCTGCTTGCATAGAAAGTTCTAAAGCATTAAGTGAAGTCGAGAAAATAAAAAGAAAGAAAAAAGGAAAAAGAAAAAAAGAAAAAAAGTTAGTTTGTGAGAAGTTAAATTTTATCATATTAACTTCTCACATTTTTTGGTGATACTAGAATAAGTTTCTAGTATCCACTGTTATATACAAATGTCGTAATCACTTCAAGAAGTGGATCAACAGCAATAACTGAAAAGATTGTAGCAACAGCTGCAAGACCAATCATTGTTTTTAATGAAAGTGACGCATTAACCATGTAATCTTGACCATTGTTAATTGGTTCTCTCATAAACATATATACAATTAGTTTTAAATAGTAATACGCTGCAATTGCAGAGTTAAGCGCCATAATTAAAGCAAGTACAGTGTACCCACCACTAACAGCAGCACCTAACATATACATTTTACCCCAGAACAGACCAAATGGTGGAAGACCTGCAAGACTTAACATAAACAGACCCATCATCATAGCCGCCATTGGCATTGTTTTAATCATACCTGAGAACTTCTCAAAAGGATGATCTGAACTTTGACCTGCTGGAAGTTCTTTTTGACGAGAAACCCATAACATAGCAAAAGCACCAAGGTTAGTAAAACTAAATAAAATCCAGTACAAAAAGAGTGCTGTATTGGCTTGAGTTGTACCAATTAAAATCGCTGCCATTACAAAACCAGCATGTGAAATTGAACTGTATGCAAGCATGCGTTTAACGTCTGATTGAACCAGTGCCCAAATATTAGCAGCAGTCATTGTAATTACAACAAATACATAAAGTACTACTTCTAACCACACAACGCCTGAGTTAATTAACATCTCAAAAAGACGCATAACAACAACAAACCCAGCAATTTTAGGAACAATTGACATATATCCTGCTAGTGCAGCAGATGAACCTTCATAAACATCTGGTGTCCACGTATGAAATGGAACCATTGAAAGTTTAAATCCAAACGCAGCTAACATAAATACAGTACCAACTAATACAAATGCAATGTTATCATTTCCAGTTGCAGAGATAACCGCTGAAATTTGATTAATTTCTACAGAACCGGAAACAGCATAAAAAACCATTGCACCAAAAGCGTAGAAACCAGCTGCTAATGCACCCATAGTAAAGTATTTTACTGCTGCTTCAAATGATTTTGAACGGTTATGTAAAGCAATTAATGTATAAAGTGCTAAAGACGCTGTCTCAAGTCCAACAAAAATTAGAATTAAATTATCACTTGCTACCATAAATTGGAAGCCAGCAATCATAAATAGAAATAGTGCAAAGAATTCAGGATATGAAAACTCATGGAAACGTTTTGAAGTCAAAGCCAACGGAATAAATAACATTGAACCACCAACAATTACAATTTGTGCAAGAATTGACAATCCATCCATTAACATAACATCAAAGAAACCTAATACCGTACCATTTTCAGTAAAAACACCAGCCCAATCAATTAATGAACCTAAGTCTAAAAGTAAAACTAAAAGCGATAACATTACATAAAGTGATTTATCTAAATTTGACTTTAGTAAATCAATAGTAATAATTCCTAACGCACCAATAATTGCAATTAACATTGGTGTTAGCGTCATTATATTTAATGACGCGAGTGATACATTTACAGGTTCTAACATTAGTGTGCCTCCCCATGAGAAATAGTATGACCTTGTTTAATTTCACGAACATTAGGAATTTTTGCTTTTGCATCTTCCGTAATGGCTTTATCGTGCATTAATTGAACAATAGATTCAACCGAATTGTTAATTGGTTCTAAAACTGGCTTAGGATATATACCCAACCAAATAGTAATAATTGTTAATGGGATAAGACCCATATATTCAGTTTTATTTAAATCTTTAAGTTTTTTGTTTTCATCAATAGTTACTTCACCAAAAAACATCTTTTTGTAAGCAGCTAACATATAGATAGCTCCAACAATAATTGCAAGACCAGCAAGTAATGTTAACATGTGAGATTGCTGATAAAAACCTAGTAAACTTAAAAACTCTCCTACAAAGTTAATTGTTAATGGCATACCAACAGAAGCCATCATCATAATTCCAAAAACAGTAGCATAACGAGGCATAACTGAAGCTAAGCCACCAAACTGATCCATCATTTTAGTATGACGTCTATCATAAATTACACCAACTAGTAAAAATAGAGCCCCTGATACAACACCATGAGCAATCATTAAAAAGATTGAACCTGAGATTCCTTCAACATTCAGAGCAAAAGTTCCTAAAATAATAACACCCATATGTGATACAGAAGAGTATGCAACAACTTGTTTAACATCTTCTTGAGCATATGCAACCATGGCAGTATAAACTATCATGATAATTGCGATAACAGCAATCGGAAACATAAAGAATGCTGATGCATCAGGAAATAGTGGCAGTGAAAAACGTACAAATGCATACGTTCCCATTTTTAGTAAAATTGCCGCTAATATTACCGAACCAATAGTTGGTGCTTGACCGTGAGCATATGGCAACCATGTATGGAATGGAAACATTGGAACTTTAATAGCAAAACCAAAGAAGAATGCTACAAACAACCATAACTGAAAGGACTCAGGCAAAATCAGACGGTACCACTCTAAAATTGAGAAACTCCAGTTTCCTGTTGCTTCATGGTAAAAGTACGCCATAAAAAGCATACCAATTAACATTACCAATGACCCTGCAAATGTATATAAAAAGAATTTAACTGACGCATAAATTCTTTTTGGTCCACCCCATGCTCCAATGATATATAACATTGGAACTAAAGAAAGTTCCCAAAATACATAAAATAAAATAGCATCAAGTGCTGCAAATACACCTATCATTGTCATTTCTAAAAATAGAAGTGTAATGATTAGCTCTTTAACACGACGTGTCTCCGTAAGTGAAACAATACCAAGTAAAGTAAAAAATGCAGACAATACAATAATGAAAAGTGAAATACCATCAATACCTAAAAGGTATGAAATTCCAAACTGCTCAATTAAAGAAAACTCTTCCATAAATTGCATACCCGATACACCAGCATCGTAGGCATACCATAACCATAAAGATAGAGCAAACTCAATTGTAGCTACAGTTATACCATAAGCGCGAAAACCCTCTTTAGAGACTACAAATCCAAGCACAGCGGCTACCGATGGAAAGAAAATTAAAATCGATAAAATATGATCTAACATTTACATTGCTCCTATACTTGAAAGCAGTGCTTTAATAGCATCTGCATTTTGAACCGCAAGACCAAAAACAACTGCTAATGAAAGCAGTGCAATAAGTCCAATTACCATCCAACGTAACATTGAAGATAAGTTACCATTTTGCATTGTATGTGTTGTTTGACCTGTTTTGTAGAAGATATTAGCAATACCATCAACAGAAGCATCAACAATTTTCATATCAATATCTTTCCAAAAGATCATAGAAAGTTCACGATAAGGTTGTATTAAAAATTTATCATAGAACTGTGGAATATAATATTGATTATAAAGAAGCTGATAAATAAATCCACTTTCAACTTTAGGATCAATTTGTGCTTTATCTCCAATTAATTCAACATTTGGTTTTTTGTATTTATTCCATGCAAATGCAATAGCAGCAATAACAAACAGTTGTGTTCCAATGGTCATTACCCAAAATACGGTGTGATTATGAATATGATATTCAACAGCTGGTAAAAGCTGTGTTACCATCTCAAAATAAGGTGCTTTAAATAAACCACCTGAAATAATAGCTAACACTAATAGTGGTGCCATTCCCCACAACATAAATTTATGTGCTTCATGAGGGTGAATTCCAAAATGCTCATGACGTTTGTCACCAAAAAAGATTAAAAATGCTAATCTAAATGAGTAAAATGCCGTCATACCTGCAGTTAATAAAAGAACCGTATATAAAACATAATGATTTTCAACAAAAGCAACTTCTAAGATTAAATCTTTTGAGAAGAAACCAGCGAATGGAAATATACCCGCTAATGCAATTGATGCCAATGTCATGAAAATCATTGACCATTTCATTGACTTACCAAGACCACCCATTTTAAATGGATCAAGTTCATCATGCATAGCATGCATAACATTACCAGCACTTAAAAATAGAAGTGCTTTGAAAAATGCGTGAGCCATAAGATGAAATAGTGCAACCCAGTAAGCACCAAGTCCTGCTGCAACAAACATGTAACCTAACTGAGAAAGTGTTGAGTACGCAATAATACGTTTCATATCACGATTCACAAGAGCCATAGACGCTGCAAACATTGCAACAAATGCACCTAAAGAAGCAATAATGTTACCCATTTCAGGAATTTCACCATAAAGAGGATTTGCACGAACTACTAAATAGACACCAGCAGTTACCATTGTTGCGGCATGAATTAATGCAGAGACCGGAGTTGGACCTTCCATTGCATCAGCAAGCCATGTATGAAGTGGAAATTGAGCTGATTTACCCATTGCACCAATAAATAAAAATGCGCCCATCATCATTAAAATTGAACCATCTAATGAAGGAATAATTGCAAATGCTTCATCATATTGTAAAGTACCTGTATTCCAATATACTAAGAAAATACCAATTAACATTGCTAAATCGGCAATACGATTCATAATAAATGCTTCGTTTGCAGCCCATGTAGCTACTTCCTTGTGATACCAAAAACCAACAAGAGCCCATGAACAAAGACCAACGCCTTCCCATCCAATAAAGAGACCTGCAAAGTTATCACTCATAACAAGAATCATCATAGAAAATACAAATGCTGATAACCAAGCAAAGAAACGATTAAACGCTTTATCATTTTCCATATAACCAATTGAATAGATATGTACAACAGTAGAAACTGTTGTAACGACCATCATCATTGTCACAGATACTTGGTCAATTACAAATCCAAATGGAATATAAAGTTGACCTGTAGCCATCCATGTCATCATCTCAACATGAATTACATCGCCACCACTTAAGATATGAATCAGTAATGTTAAACTACTTAAAAATGAGACAAACAAAAGTGCTGTAGGAACAATTCCTGCAATAATAGCTTTTTGGTTTGCACCAAAAATAGCGGCAAACATTGATCCTACAAAAGGAGCAAAAAGCGCTATATATAAATATACTTCCATATAATTAACCTTTCATACTTGTTAGTGAATCAAGATCAATTGAACCTGTACGTTTGTACCATACAATTAATAGACCTAAACCAACTGCAACTTCAGAAGCTGCAATTGCAATAATAAAAAATGCAAACATTTGACCTGTTAAATCACCATAATAGTGACCAATAGCTACAAAACCTACATTTACCGCATTTAATAAAATCTCTGTTGCAAAAAATAGCATTAAAAGATTTTTACGACGCATAACTCCAATTAGTCCAATAGCAAAAAGAACTGTTGAAAGAACTAAATAGTGTGATAAAGTAATTTCCATTATGCAACCTCTTTAGAATTTTGAGACTCATTCATAATTTCAATCTCTTCATCTCTCATTAATGTTAATGATTGATCCATTTTTTTACCTGCTAAAACAATTCCTGCAATCATAGCTACAAGTAACATTACTGCAGCTACCTCAAAAGGAACTAGATATTTGGTAAAAAGAACCATTCCTACTTCAGCAGGATTAGACACACCTGCTTGAATTGGATAATGTGCTGCAATATTTGCAGATGCAATTGGACTAATAAAAATCACTACAACTAAAAGTGCAGCCATTCCACTTAAACCAAATACAATCATACCACTTGGATTATGCTCTTTTAGATTACGTGTAGTATCAAAGAACATCATTCCAAAAGCGTAGAGTGCCATAACAGCACCAGTATAAACAATAATTTGGATAACACCCAAAAAGTCAGCACCTAAAATAAAGAAAAATGCAGAGATAAAAATCATTCCTGCAGCAAGCGCTGTTAATGCATAAAGTGCTTGTTTTGTCATTACTGTAATAGCAAACATTGCTACTGTTAAAATTGCAAACGTGTAAAAAGATATAACTTCAAACATATACTCTCCTCTTAGTAAGCTAGAGGCGTTTTTTTAACGCTCTCATCTGTGCCAGGAATAACTGCACCAAAACCTGGGAACTCTTTTTGCTCATTATTAAGCAATAGATCCATTGGTGTTAACATATCATCTTTAATAACAAAGTGTGCACGTTGTTCAGAAGCATTTTCATATCTTCCACCGTGAACAATAGCAAGCTCTGGACATACTTCTGCACAATAACCACAGAAGATACAACGACCAAGATTAATACTATACTCAGTTACCTCTTTACGAGAATTTTCATCAATTTTTGTGTCCATACGAATACAATCAGAGATACAAATTTTTTCACAAAGACCACAACCAATACAACGTTCAAACCCTGATTCCCAAAGTCTTAATAGTTTATGTACCGCACGGTAACGTGGACCAACTGGTAATTTCTCAGCTGGATATTGAACCGTATGTATATCAAATTTAAACATCTCACGAAGTACAACCCAAAGACCAACAAAAAGCTCGCCTTTAAAAGTTCTATCTACAACACGCTTGAACTTACCCCAACCTGTTGTTGGATAATCTTCAATATCTACTTCATAGTAGTTTTGAATTCCAACATTTCTATCTTTATATTGTTCTATACTCATCACTACCCTTTAAAACATCATCACAAAACCAGTGATTAAAATATTAATCACTGCTATTGGCATAAGTACTTTCCAACATAACCACATCAATTGATCTGGTCTAATATCTGGCCATGCTGCTCTTGTCCATAAAAAGAAAAAGAAGAAAAATGACATTTTTCCTAGTAAACCTAATGCACCCCAAATTGTTCCATCACCAAAACCACCTAAAAAGATAAGTGGAATAACAAAAGAGATAAAAAACATATTAGCATACTCACCAATAAAAAACAGTCCCCATCTCATACCAGAATACTCTGTACCAAAACCATCAATTATCTCATGATCATTGGCAACTAAGTGAAATGGTGTACGACCCGTTTCAGCAAATGCAGCAATTACAAAAAGCACAAATGCAACAGGTTGTTGCCAAATCATCCATGAAGTGATTCCACCGGCTTGATAATTATTCATATCAATTAATGAAAGTGAACCCACTAACATAATTGGAGCAATTAATGAAAGTCCTGTAATTACTTCATAAGAGATAAATACTGAAGCTGCACGAGCCGTTGAAAGTAAAGCAAACTTATTAGCTGATGCAAGACCACCTAAAAGAGGACCATACATCCCAATTGCCATAACACCCATTACATATAAAATACCAATATTAATATCAGCAATTATAGGATGAACTGTGTAACCAAAAATTGTAAACTCTGGTAAAAAAGGAATTGCAGCAGCTGCCATAAATGCAGTTGCTGCTGTAATTACCGGAGCAATTTTAAAAATTGGTGCTACTACATTTGTAGGAACAACATCTTCTTTCGTAAAAAGCTTAATACCATCTGCTGCAATTTGTAAAAGCCCATAAGGTCCAACAACCATTGGCCCTAAACGACGTTGCATAAATGCAAGAATTTTACGTTCAAAGTAAGTACCAAATCCTGCTAGTGCTGAAAACACTAACAAGAGGACAACAATCTTTATAACCGTTTCAATTAAAAATGCCATATCCATACATTACACCTTTTCTACAGAAGCTAAAGTAAAACGGTAGTCGCTAAACAGTGCTTCAGAGTTCACATTGGAATCAAAAGTTGGTAAGTAACTGATGCTACCCCCAATTTTATTATCATTTATTACTTTAACTTCGAGAGATTTTCCATTAGCTTTTATACTAATTTTATCACCTTCATTAAGTTCATTGCTTTTCATATATGCATCACTTACATATAATCCACCGTCTTCATTGAGCTCTGTTGTTTTATTTGTAAATTCAGTAAATTGACGTACTGGATTTGCTAAATAAATAATTTCATTTTCCTCAGATGTTAACATTTTACTCGCTTCATCAAAAGGTAACACAGACTCATTGTCACTTGTAGTAACAGTTTGTGATTCAAGACAGTATCCACGTTTCTCTTCACCACTATTAGTATAGTGATTTTCTAAATCATCAAATGCTATGGCTTTAAAACCATTTTTTTGTGGTAGTGAAACTGTATAATCTATAGTATTTTGAGCTTCAAGACCTAAAGCATTTGCAATCTCATTTAAGGTATAACCATTGTAAGAAATCGCCGCATTTGTTGGGTTTACACGCTTATTAATAGACGTTAATGTTCCCTCTTGCTGATTAATTGCTGGCATATCTAAATAATTTTCTTTAGAGCCTTCATTACCAAGTGCTGATAACGTAAAATCCGAAGCGACATTATATCCAATTGTAAATGAAGGTTTAACATCACTATCAAGCTCACAAATTTGAGTAACCCCTAATGTATTAGTTAAAGTAGGAATCATTACTAGTTTAAATTCTGTGTACTTTTCAACTAAAGCACATAAACGTGCTAAGTTTTTAGCATTTGGATGGGTATAAAAGTCAGGCCCAACAATTAGAGAAAAAGCATCTTTTTTCTTCAATAATTTTTCCATATTCTCTTCAAATTTAGCAGGTACACCTAAAACTTCAAAAAGACGGTTATCATCAACTTCAATATCTTTTTTAACTTTTTTAGGAACCATTTTAGATTTTTCTACTTCAACTTCTTCCTCTTCACCTGTCTCTTCATTAACTTTTATCTCTTTAACAATTTCAACGACTTTTTCTTTTACAGTCTCAGTTATTGTGACCGTTTTCATCGAGTGAAATGTTGCTAAATATTCAGTTATAGAAGTTGGTAATTTATCTTTTTTAGCAAACAAATCTAAAATTAAATACATTACCGCTTCTTCTTGAAGAGGTGCATGATTGATACTCATAATATTTTTACTCATACCATCAATAATTGGATCAACTACAGGATGAAAATACAAACCTGCACCTTTATTCATTGTAATTGAGTTATTAAAAGCGTAACGTGCATTAGGATTGTCAGATTTTAAAGCCGTTCCTACTGAAATTACAAAGTTAGCATTATGTGTCTCTTTTAGGTCAGAACCATATAATGCAGTACCTGAAATTTCACTATAATTTTTTAAGAAGTTTTGAAATGATAGCGCTTCATTATTTACAAGTTTGTAACCAAACTTCTCTTTTAATTTTTGTAAAATCTGTGCTTCTTCATTGGTAATTGTAGAAGTAAATGAAATAGCATCTGCTTTTTTAAAAGCTTCTACAGCACTATTAAATACCGTCTCATCTTTTGTTGCTGTTGAATTTTGATAATCAAATCCATAACGACCAGCTCCACAAAGTGAAACATAATTCCACTCATTCATAACACGATAAATTTTATCTTCTGGATTTTCAACTGAAGTATGTTTAACATCATAATCAATTTGACAACCAGCACTACAATGACCACACGTTGCAGGAATTTGGCGCTGTTCCCACGCATTTGATGTGTACATGTAATGCGTATCAACTAAAGCACCTACTGGACATACAGCAGCACATTCACCACAAGAGGTACAATCTAACATATCAGCACCACTGGTTAAACCAATAACTGATTTGTTAAGTTTGTTCCACATTGCATACGCGTCTTTAGGCATACTCTCTTTTTGTTCATCAGAGATTGGACCTGCACCACGAGCGACAGTTTTAAGTGAATTATCACCAACCATGTCTTTACATGCAGAGACACAACGCTCACAAACAATACATAAGCCTGGATCGTAATGTAAATGACCCCAATCAATAGATTCACGAGCAACATCAGCAACCGCATAGCTTTGAGAGTCAACGCCAAGTTCTAAAGTATAGTTTTGAAGTTCACACTCGCCTGATTGGTCACAAACACCACATTGAAGTGGATGATTAACATCATAAACTTCCATAATAGCACGACGTTCAACTTCAATATTTTCAGTTGAAGTTGAAATTTCCATTCCTGCTTTGGCTTTGGCATTACAAGCATACACTTGTTTACCATCAGCTTCAACTAAACAGATACGACATGCTAATGTAGGACTACATCGTGTTAAATAACAGATTGCTGGAATAAAGATATCATTAGCACGAGCAGCATTTAATATAAATTCACCCTCTTGTGTTTCTATCTCTTTTCCGTCAATAGTTATGGTTACATTTTTAGCCATCAACTACCTCCAGTTTTACTTGTTTATATCTATATTCACCATAACTTGCTGTACTGTCAAGAACAGAGTTAATTGCCATGGTTCCTTTTAACTTAGAATCAACTTTAAATTTACGCTCGTAAGTAACACCGTCCATTTCAAAACGTACCATGTTACCTCCTTTAATTTTAGCTGCTGTTGCAAACTGTTTTGAGCCTACTAAAAAGACATCATCAATAGTTTGATGTGCTATATTAGTATAAGGATTAAAGCTAGAAACTCCTCTGTTATTACGATAAATAACGGTACCGTTATACTCTTTTAACTCAGATACTTCATCAATAGCATTAGTAATAGTTGTGTCGACATTGTCAAGTTCATAACCGCGAATAACTTCCATCATTGTGCTTCTGTTTTCAATATCATCAAATTCAATATTTTTGAATCCTGACGTTTGAGGTAACATTGCCGTATAATTAATAACATTTTCTTGCTCTACTTCTAAAACATTTGCAATGTCATTTAACTCATACCCTTTAAAAGGTACCGCAACATTCAGAGGCACAACTTTTTTGTCTAAAGAGGTAAATGTTCCCTCTTGTTGATTAAGTGCTGGCATATCTAAGTCGTAATTTTCTAAGTTAGCTGATGCAATAGAGGCTAAAGTGAAGTCACCTTTAACGTTATAACCAACAGTTTTGCCGGTAGGCTTTTCATCTAAAGCACAAATCATTGCTACACCTAAAGAGTTAGTCTCAGGAGGAATTACAATAACATTAAAGTTAGAGTATTTATCAATCATACCTACAAGTTTTGCAATATTTTGAGCATTTTCATGATTGTATAAATCAGCACCAATAACTAATACTGGATCAGTTTTACGACGAAGTTTTTGATATAAAAGACCAAATTCTTCTTCTCCAATACTACTTTCACCACAAATATAACCACTATCAAGTGAATCAAAAAATGATTTAAATGTTTCTCTTGCTTCTTCATTCACCACTAAATCTGCTAACATTGCTAAAATACCCTCTTCAGAGCCTACTTCATATTTAACATATTGAGTAATAACATTACGAAGTGACTCATCTTCTAAAGGATGCATATACGTAATATACGCGCTTCTCTTATTTTGAGCAATATTAAGTGCATAACGAATCATTGGATTATCACCTGCAACTGAAGTACCTAGAGTGATAGCGAAATCACTGGCTTCAATTGTTTTAATATTTCCACTGTAAAGTTTTTTACCCGAAATTGTTGACGCATTTTCTAAAAATGCTTGAAAATTCCTTGCATCATTGTTGACTAGTTTATAACCATGTTTTACTTTTAATGACTGCAACACCATTGCTTCTTCATTGGTAATCATAGAGTTAAACAAAATAGTATCAGCTTCTTTAAAAGCAGATACCGCTTTCTCAAACGCTACTTTATCTTTACCTTCAACACGATTTTCAAAGTCATATCCAAAACGTCCTGCACCACAAAGTGATTCTAAAGCTACATCGTTGGTTACGCGATAAATAGTAGTGTCAATATTTTCAATGCTTGTATGTTTAACTTCATAGTTTAAGTTACAAGCACTTGAACAGTGTGCACATGATGATGGAATTTTAGTTAATTCCCAAGCATTAGTTTTATATTTAAAATCTGAACTTGCCATTGCACCAACAGGACAAACATCAATACACTCGCCACACTCAATACATGCACCAAAGTGATTATCTATTAATGATTTATATCCACCTGGTTTGATGTAAAGTGCCATAGTTCCAACAACTTCATTACAAACTACAGTACATCTTTCACACATAATACAAAGATGAGGGTCATAACTTAAAACGCCCCATTTCTTCTTTTTACGTGCATGTTCACGAACGGCAAAGTTTTGGGTATCTACATCAAACTCTAAAGTTTTATTTTGTAAATCACACTCACCACTTTTGTCACAAACACCACATTGTAGGGGATGATTAACATCATAAAGTTTCATTATATTTTGACGTTCTTTAAAAAGAGCATCAGAATTAGTTGTTACATTAATCCCTTCAACGGCTTGAGTATTACACCCCAATACAAAACCATCATGACCTTCAACTTCAACTTCACATAATCGACATGAAGCAATAGGTGTCGCTTTAGCTAAGTGACACATTGTAGGAATATAAATGTTATTTTGACGTGCAGCATCTAAAATTGTTTCGCCTTTTTTAACCGAAACTTTTTGACCATCAATTGTGAAATTTATCATTTTACTCATATCCGATCCTTATATTGCTGCCATAGCTATGTAGTAACAACGCATACAACGTTCCGACTCTGCTATTGCTTGTTCTTGTGTGAAACCTAAATTAACTTCTAAATTATTAAATTTACGATCATCAACTTCTAATACTTCACTATGTTCACGAGGAACACCTTTTAACCAACCTGTAATAGCTTCTTTTTTATTAAAAACACGCATTTTACGAAGGTGGTCTTCCATAATCTCATCATCTGATAAAGTGATTTCTTCAGTTTGTACATAACGACTCATAACAGAAGCCGCGCGTTTTGCTTGACCTACTGCATTAACAATTGTCATGGGACCGTATTCACAATCACCAGAAGCAAAAACGCCTTTACGTGATGTCATATAATCTTTACCATTAGTTTTAATAGTCGCCCATGATGTCATATCAAGTTCCCACTCTTTTGGTAAAAAGTCCAAATCAGCAGATTGTGAAACCGCAGGTACTAAATAATCAACGGCAACATTATAAGAAGCACCTTCGATTTTAACTAATTGAGCACGTCCCCCGTTAGGATCAGGAACCAGTTCAAACTTATCAATATTTAAAGATGTTAATGTATCTGTCGCTTCATCAACAAGCATCTCATCAACTGCAGAATGGAATAAAAATTCTACACCCTCTTCAACGGCTTCATGATACTCTTCATATGTAGTATTTCTGATAATTGTTTTTTCATCACGTCGATATACCATGTAAACTTTTTTAGCCCCTGCACGAATTGAACAACGAACAACATCCATAGATGTAAATCCACCCCCAACACATACAACTACCTTACCTGTTAAATCAACATAATCAGTAGTTAAAAGATTCTCTTTTTGGTCCGCTTCAGAAATTTTGATGTCATACTTTTCGTATAAATTAACTTTATCTAAAAAGTCAATTGCACCCCAATATCCAAATACTTCTTCACGCTCATTTTTACAACGAACTTTCTTAGAAATACGTGTTCCAGAAGCGATCATGATAGCATCATAATCTTCTTCAAACTTATGCATCATATCTACGGTTACAGTAGAGTTAGTAATAAAATTAACCCCTAAATCAGCAACACATTCAATATCTTTATTATAAGCATCAATTGGCATACGGTATTCAGGAACACCAACTGCAACTTCACCACCTAATACAGGTAATGCTTCGTGAACATCACAATGGATGCCTTCTAAGGCTAAGTAGTAAGCTGTTGTAAGTCCAGCAGGACCTGCACCAATAATAACTACTTTTTTACCGTTAGACTTTTTCTTCTTTTGAGGATGAAAAAATCCAAACCCATGGTCTGTTTCAAAATCAGCACCTAAACGTTTAAGTGCCATAATTGAAATAGGTTCATCAAGATTCATACGACGACATTCATCTTCACATGGATGAGGACAAACACGACCACAAGTATGTGCTAATGGCATCGTTTGACGTGTCGCTTTTAGTGAATCATCAAAACGTAAATCACGTACACCTTCAATATATCCAGGAATGTCAACATGCGCAGGACATGCATCTGTACAAGGAGCAGTAATTTTTGCAATATATGTTGTATCTTCCATATGGTAATGTTTAGAAGCTTGTTGCTTGTCAATACACTCCATAAAATCTGCTTCAAAATGAGTCATCAAGTCAAGTAATGGCGTTGGAACAGTTTTTCCAATTTCACATTTAGATGTCAATTGCATATTTTGACTCACTTCACGGATATGTTCCATATCTGAAATATGTCCCTCTCCACGAGCAATTTTGTCAAGTAAGTCATATAAGATACGACCTCCCCAACGACCTGGTGCACAACGACCACACGCTTCTGAATATACTTGATATTGCGCAGCATATTCAGTTGCTAAACGTACAACATCTACTTCAGGATTAAACAGTGCAACACCGTCCCATCCAATAAAAGCCTTTGACGATGCATGTTCGTTGTATTGTGCAGGTAAGTTATATGCTGACTCTTCCCATGAATCTTCAGCTTTACCAATGTTATTAATTGACTCGCCTCTCCATGTTGAGAAATAAACGGTTGTACTCACCTTAATACCCTCTACTTTTTAACAACGATAGTCCAGTCGACTTCGTTGAATTTTAAAGAGTTCATTAACTCAGCACCAGTCTCTTTTACAAGATCAGCACTACGTTGAACAGCAGAAAAGTCACCAATTTCAAAAAGAAAAATTGCCACTTCACCTTGAGCAGTTTCATTATTGATAATTTCACTCATACGAGTATCAAATTCACCAGCTAAATGTCTTAAATCATATCGTTTCATTATCTGTCAACCTCACCAAATACAATGTTTGTTGTTCCAATAATAGAAACAACATCAGGAATATAGTGTCCTGGAAGTAAATCTGTTAAAACACCTGTGTGCCAAAATGATGGTGCACGTAATTTTAATTTATATGGATATGGACCACCCTGAGAGTTAATATAATAACCTAGCTCACCTTTTGGTGATTCAGTAGCAATATAAACTTCTCCAACTGGTGGACGCATCCCTTGTGTTACTAAAACAAAGTGTTGCATCAACGAGTAATTTTGTGTCATCATATCAAGTTTAGAACTTGAGACATATTGAGGAGCGTGGGCCATAAGTTCGTGACCTGTTCCTTCATACATATCCATTACTTGATATAAAATTTTTGCTGATTGACGCATCTCTTCCATATAAATTTTGTAACGTGCGTAGTTATCACCTTTATCAGAAACTGGGATATCAAAATCAATTTCATCATAAAGTTCATACGGCTCTTCTTTACGGATATCCCAATTAACACCAGAAGCACGTAACATTGGACCTGTACAACCCCAAGAAAGTGCCATCTCTGTAGGAATAACACCAACATCTTCCATACGCATTAACCAAATTCTATTTTTATCAAGTAGATCTTCATAGTCTTTAATATTTTCAGGAAGTTTGTCTAAGAATTTTTTCAAGTCTCCCATAAAATTATCTGGCAAATCTAGTGGAACACCACCAATACGAACTGCAGCATGTGTTAAACGTGCACCACAGTAATCTTCGATTAAGTCCATTAAATATTCACGTTCACGGAATGCATATAGAAATACTGTCATTGCACCAATATCAAGTGCTGTCGTTGCTAACCAAAATAGATGTGACATCAAACGGTTAGTCTCGAGTAAAAGCATACGAATTACTTTTGCACGACGAGGTACTTCAAGACCAATAAGTTTTTCAACTGCAAGAGCAAAACCATAATTATTAGAGCTTGACGCAATATAATCCATACGGTCAGTTGTCGGCATAAATTCATTATAAATCATGTTTTCAGCCATTTTCTCCATACCACGATGAAGATATCCAACATCAGGATGCGCTTTTACAATTTGCTCTTGTTGAAGATGTAACATAAGACGTAACTGTCCGTGAGCAGAAGGATGCTGAGGACCAAAGTTTAAAACCATCTCATTATCATCACGATCAAACGTAATATTTTCAAAAAACGGACGTAATTTATTTGTTTGTTGCATATAAACTCCTATCTATCACGATCTGTAATAATTACAGAATCTTTTTCATCAAATTTAGAGATCATAAAGACACCCTCTTCTTCTTGATAACCTAATGGTGTTTCTGGTTCTTCAGACCCCACATTTAACTCTGTGCCTTTTGGTACTTCATGTCCTAAACGTGCAAATCGTTCTGTATCATAACGATTAACTGCAGCTGAATCACGAATTTCTGGACCAATAACATCGCGAGCTTCTTTTCCAAAAATTTTATCTACTTCATACCATGCAGCAAATTCATCACCTTGTAAAGGATATGTCTTAAGAAGTGGGTACCCTTGCCAATCATCTGGCATTAAAATACGTTTCATATAAGGATGATTATTCACTATTACACCGTACATATCATACATTTCACGTTCTGACCAATCTGCTGAACGAAATAGTTTTTCAACACTTTCAATAGCTTGATTTTGATCAATAAAACATTTAACACGAATACGTTTACGTTTATTCATTGAAAGAAGCTGATAAAATATTTCAAATTTACCCTCTTTTTCTATCCAATCAATAGCACTCATCTCTGAGAGTTGTGTATATTCTAATTCATCTTTACAAAATTTAACAACATCGAAATTATCTTCTGGGTTAATAAAAAGAACCATCTGTTCTACTTGAATATAAGCATCGCTTACTTCAAACTTAGATTTGATAGCTTCTAAATCAGCATTAAATACGGCATCGCTAAAAACTTCTTGTTTTGCTACTTGAGGAGCAACCCAATATCTATCAGTATAGTAAGACTTTTTTTGTACATCACCTTTTGGTTTATACGCTCTCATTACATTAACCTTTTTGGACGTTGAGATTTATCAGCTTTTTCTCTACGAATTTGCTTTTGAAGTAACATAACACCGTACTGAAGCGTTTCAGGACGTGGTGCACAACCTGGAAGATATAAATCAACAGGGATTACACGATCAACACCTTGAACGGTTGCATAAGTATTAAACATACCACCAGTATTTGCACAACTTCCCATTGAAATTACCCAACGAGGTTCTGCCATTTGGTCATATAAACGTTTAATAAACTCAGCATGTTTTTTAGTTAATGTTCCCGCAACAATCATTACTTCTGATTGACGTGGTGATGCACGAAATATTGTACCAAAACGGTCAAAATCGTAACGTGATGCACCTGATGCCATCATTTCAATACCACAACAAGCAAGACCATATGTCAATGCCCATAGTGAGTTAGAACGTCCCCAATTAACAATTTTATCAATACTTGTTAATGCAACGGGAAGTCCACCATCTTGTGTATAATTTACTTTATGCTGTGCCATTCAAGTGCTCCTTTTTTCCATGCGTATACAAAACCAATTGTTAATAACAATATAAACATAATCATCTCAGCAAAACCAAACCAACCTAAAAGTTTGAAATCGATTGCCCACGGAAACATAAATACAACTTCTACATCAAAAAGAATAAAAAGAAGTGCAAATAGATAAAATTGTGGAGACAATCTATTTGGTTGTTTCGTTACCTCAGGTCCACACTCATAAATTGATAATTTTATCTTTTCAGAGTCTTTCGCTGCTAATTTTCGACTTGCCCAACGAGCAAGAACTGTTGTTCCATAAAATGCACCAAATGTTAGTACAAAGAGGACAAATACACCAAAATATGGATGCGCTTGTGCGTAGTGTTCCATTTTTTCACCTTTTTTAATTTATCTTCAAACGTACAGAAATAGAAAAAACCAGTAATTAATACCATTTTCATACTATTTCAGGGCCCTGTTTCAAGACAAAAATAGTTATTTTGCACTATAACAATATTTGCGTTAAAAGAAGTTTTATTATTTGATTTGTAGAAAAAAATGTCACTTTTGGGAACATATAAATGAGAGTAAACTTCAAAGTAGATCTTATAAAATAAATGTGTAAATTAATATGTTTCTAATTTACACATTTTAACGCTTTAGTTAGCGCGTTTTACAACCCGTATTAAGCTTAAATATTGGGTACAATGGACAAAAACCAATAGTTCCTGTTAATAATGGAATTGCACCAATGCCTGATATGATGTAATTTTGAGTCATTACACCAAAACCGATTAACCCTAAACCAATTATAACTCTTAAAATCCTATCTGCTTTTCCTGCGTTAAAACACATAATATATCCTTTTTTTAATATACTAGTAGTATAAAGTAATTAAAAAAAATTGTCTGTCACATTTATCACATAAAGTTGAAAAATTATATAAAATATTTTGGAAAATAAAAAAGTCAGAAAAAATGAAGAGGATAGAACTCTGTTTGCCAAAAGGCAAACAAAAAATTATGAACCGATAATTGGTCCAGCAGATGAAAAGTCTGATTTAGAATCTTCTCCTTGATACTTTTTATAATTATCAATAAACATCTGACCTAATTTGTCACGAGTTTTGTCAAATTCTTCTTTATCAGCCCATGCATTACGAGGATTTAAAATAGCAGGATCTAAATCGCCCAATGTTGTTGGAACATGTAAACGGAATGTCTTAGTTGTAGTAAACTCTGAACTATTAATAGAACCGTCTAAAATAGCATTGATACATGAACGTGTATCTTTAATACTCATACGATGACCAACACCATAAACACCACCAGTCCAGCCAGTATTTACTAAATAAACATTAACATTATGTCCATCTATTTTTTTTCCAAGTAATTCACCATAAACTGTGGGATGTAATGGTAAAAATGCTTCACCAAAACAAGCAGAAAATGTAGCAACAGGTTCTGTAATACCACGTTCAGTACCGGCAACTTTTGCAGTGTACCCACTTAAAAAATAGTACATTGCTTGTTCTTTTGTAAGCTTTGAAACTGGAGGTAATACGCCAAAAGCATCAGCAGTTAAAAAGATAATGTTTTGAGGATGCCCTGCATGAAGTGTAGGTTCATGGTTTTCAATATGTTCAATAGGATAAGAAACACGTGTATTTTCTGTTTTAGAACCATCTTCATAATCTACTTTACCATTTTCATCAAATACAACATTTTCTAAAAGTGCATTTTTACGAATAGCACCAAAAATTTCTGGTTCACTTTTTGCATCGAGGTTAATTACTTTTGCGTAACAACCTCCTTCAAAGTTAAATACACCATCATCATCCCAACCATGTTCATCATCACCGATCAAACGACGATGAGGATCAGTAGAAAGTGTTGTTTTACCTGTTCCACTCAGGCCAAAAAATAGTGCAGTGTCATTATCTTCACCTACATTTGCAGAACAGTGCATTGAAAGTTTACCTTCTAATGGTAACCAGTAGTTCATCATTGAAAAGATACCTTTTTTCAACTCACCACCGTACCATGTTCCACCAATGATAGCAATTTTTTCTTCTACATCGAAAAGAACAAAAACTTCAGAATGTAGTCCATGTTTTTCCCAATTTTTATTTTCTGTTTTACAAGCATTCAAAACAGTAAAGTCTGCCAAAAAACCATCGAGTTGATCTTCTTTTGGACGAATAAACATATTTTTTACAAAATGAGACTGCCATGCAATTTCAGTAACAAAGCGAACTGAACGACGACTAGTATCACTTGCTCCACAAAAAACATCGGTAACGTACAGATCTTTATTTGATAACTGTTCTGCTGCTACAATATAAAGTTCATCAAAAATATCTTTTGAAACTTTTTGATTGATATTTCCCCAAGAGATATAACGGTTTGATGGTTCTTGGTTTACAAAATATTTATCTTTTGGACTACGACCAGTAAAAATACCAGTGTCAACCATCATTGCACCATTGTCTGCTTGTGTACATTCACCATTTTTAAGTTCATGTTCTATCAACTCGTCATAACTCAAATTATGGTGAAGTTGTTTAGGATTTTTAATACCTAAATTTTCAATATCTGCTTGTTTCATAGTTTTACTTCTTCCTTAAAATTACATACGGATTACAAATGATAATCTGCTTCGTATTTACTTTGGCTTAAACTTATATTTCTAGCGTAAAATTGAGGCGAATTATAGTGCAAAAAAGTTTAAAACACAAAGTTATTAATGATTTTTTTTTCAATTACCTTTAAAATTTAAATTTTTTTTTATAAAAAAGATATTTTTTCTCTCTAAATAAAATAATATCCCACTAGTAAATATAATATTAATGCTAAAAAACCTGATAAAAGCGCAAAAGGAAGTTGAGTTTTAACATGAGTTATGTGATCACACTTAGCTGCCATAGAACTTATTATTGTAGTATCAGAAATAGGAGAACAGTGATCTCCAAATACGGCTCCAGAAATCACAGCACCCATTACTAATGAGATTAAAAGTGAATTATTTATATCTAGTGATACAGCAACTACAACGGCGATAGGAAGCATAATAGAGAACGTCCCCCATGAAGTTCCCGTTGAAAAAGCAATCACACCACTAAATATAAAAACTATTGCGGCTAGATATTCAATGCTGATAACACCACTTATAATAGTAGAAATATAATTTCCCGTATGCAGCTCACTGCTTATATCTCCTAATAAAAAAGATAAAAAAAGAATTCCCACAATTGATTTCATCTCTAGTATTCCATAAAAACTATATTCAAAAGATTTTTTTATCATGATAACTTTTGTTATTTTGTAATAAATAAACATAAAAAGTAAAGTTATAGAGACTGCATTGAAAATAGCTGTTGACCCACTTCCCTTTAAAATATTACCCTCACCACTTATATAAAGTGAAATAAATAGTATCGTTATCATAAATAAAATGGGGAGTAGCAATAACCATGATTTTGAACTATCATGACCTTGGTGCCCCTTGAGGCTATCAATTTTAGTTTTACAAGTTTTAGTTTCAACTGTAATTATTTTATCATCCATTCCTGGTGAATTAATATCAAATAAAATAGAAAAAAATGCAACTATCAATGCAATATATGCATAAAAATTAAATATCACAGCACTCAATAACCATGTTAACGCAGTATCTTGAATAACACCACTCTCTACTTGTAGAGATATAAGTCCTAAAAGAAGTGCACCCCATCCATTAAAAAGTATGATTGAACAAATTGGAGCAGATGTAGTATCACAAATATATGCTAGTTTAGCACGACTAACTCCATATTTATCGGTAAAAGGTCGTGCTAGAAGTCCTGAAATTAATGAAGTTATTGAAGATTCAATAAAAATTACAATCCCAACTCCATAGGCTAAAAAAAGTGCTGATTTTTTAGAATTAACAATTTTATATTTATATTGCAATAGTGTAATAATACCTTCAACTCCACCTGATTTTTCAAGCATTTTCACCACAGCACCTACCAAAAGTGCAAAAATCAATGTTTTTTGTATCCAGCTTTGTTGAAGTTGTAAAAATAGTAAATCAAAAAAAGAGAAAAAAGTTTTTAGAAGATTGAAATCATTTAAAATAAACAAACCGGTGGCTACTCCAACAAAAAGAGAAAGTAAAACATTTCTACTAACAAGTGCCAATAGAATTGCGACAAAGGAAGGTAATAATGATAAATATTCGTAATTTATAAACTCTTGTTGTATCAAAGATGAAGTTGTAGACTTAACATACCACTGACACCAAACATAATCTCAAAATCTTCATTTTTATTCTCTTGCTCAAGGGAAAATCCTAATTTTTCATAATTCATTTTCATCTCATAAGCACCAATATCAAGAGCAATTTCTGCTTTTCTATACCCTTGTAAACGTGCCGTTAAAAGACTTTTTTGAACTAACTCTTTTAAAATATGAATGTCATCAACAAAAGTAAAATCTAGTACCCATGTCTTGCGATCAAAATGAGGTTCAACCCGTTCATACAACATTACTCTATCTTTATATGAGCCATCAATACCTATCTCTTTTAAAACATTGAGCATATTCTCTTCAGTTTTAATACGAGATTCATAATTTCCTAAAATTGCTACAACATTACCTGCACTTTTTGCAATTAAAAAATTACTATAGTGACAATAAAACTTTTTATTACTATTTACAATAATTTTTAATTTCTCTAAAACCGAAGCATCATCATTTAAATCAAATATTTGATTAAAAATAGATATTTTTTTTCTACCTTTTGAACTTTCTAAAATAGACTCTGCAATAATTGTAATATCTTTTTCACACGCTTTTTGGATTTCAACTTTCATACGATCCTCAATTATGGTAAAATTTTTAACTTCAAATAATGGTAACATAAAATTTAATGAAAACTCTTATATTTCTCATATTTATACAAAACTTTCTTTGTGCTTCACAATTCACTCCACATCAAATTATTTTAGTTGTGAGCAAAGACAATAAAACTCCGTATGCTACACTCCAAAGTTTTGAAAAAAATAATAACAGCAAAGTAGCCTACAAAAAACGAGGAAAAAGTTTTTCTGTCTCAATTGGACGTAATGGACTAGGTAAAGCAGAATCAATTTTTACTTTAAAAAGTTTAGATAATAAAATTGTAAAAAAAGAAGGAGATGGTAAAGCACCTTCTGGTATTTTCACCTTAGGTGCTGCATTTTCGTATTCAAAACAAAATTATAATCTAAATTTTTTTCAAGCAAAACCAACAACACTCTGTATTGATGATAGTGACTCCAAACTTTATAATACTATTGTTACACTCCCTCTACAAAATAACAGCATAAAAAGTTTTGAGTGGATGAAACGTCAGGATAATCTTTATAAGTATGGAATAATTATTAATCATAATCCTAATAATATTCCTAAAAATGGCTCTTGTGTTTTTTTTCACATTCAACACAAAAATAAAACACCAACATCAGGATGTACTGCAATGCAAGAAAAAAGTTTAAAAAATCTTTTATCATGGTTACATCATGATAAAAACCCTATTTTAATTCAAATTCCCCAACAATCTTGTAGTGAAATTGAAAAACTTTTTAGTGGAGTTAAATGTCCTAACTTAATGCCCCAGTTCTAACATTACCGTATCGCGTTTAAGGTTATCCACACGTCTACAAGCACCTTCAAAAGCACCACCTTCACCAATTAAATAACACCCTTTTTTTGCACGAGTAATAGCGGTGTAAAGAAGCTTTGTATTGTGCATAATGTAATGAGAAAACGTAATAGGCATGGTAACAACTTCATACTCCATTCCTTGGACCTTATGCACTGTTAACGCATACGATAACATTAAGTGTGATTTTAATTGGTCATACTCATATTGAACAACGATACCTTCATTAGGAAAGTATACAAACAACTGCTCATCTTCTTCTTCGATTTTAAAAAGAAGTCCACTCATTCCATTAAAAATTCGTCTCTCTTTACTCTCTTCATGTTCTTTAAACTCATCACCTTGCCAAGAGGGCATATTCTCATTTTTTAGATGTACTACTTTGTCCATTAAACGGAACTCTTTGTCCCCTTTTTTAATAGCGATTTTTGGTTTAGGATTAAAATAACTCTGTAACACTGTATTTAAGTTGTCAACACCCAAAGTTCCCCCCTTCATAGGAGAAATAACTTGATAAAAATTCAAATACTCTAAAATCTCTTTTTTTTGTAATTTTTTTCGCGCCTCTGGAATATATTTCAGAGCATTTGCTACTATTGTAGATAATATAGCATGTGAATTTTTCTCACGTTGATTTGAAAATTCGTCACTGCTCATACTAGATTTCACAGCATGATAATTTTCTATACTCACATCGATAAACTCGAAATCATCATACGTTGCTCTATATTGAGGAATCATATTTTGTCGAATATCATTTGCAATAAAAGCTATCGCTTGTTCTTCACTCTGTCTATAAATTTTTGTTAGCTTTACAATAGGCGTAATTTCTAATGATAAGATATCACTTAACACATTACCTGCACCAATGGGTGGCAGTTGAGCATCATCTCCCACAATTATAATTACCGCATCTCTGTCTACTTTTCGAACAAGCCGTGCAAAAAGTGAAGAGTTAATCATAGAAGCTTCATCTACCAAAACTACTTTGAAGGGCATAGAATCTCTATCTTCAAATTTGACAAGTAAAGATTGGATAGTAGCACTTTCATAACCCGTAGTGTCAGAAATACGTTGAGAAGCAATTCCACTTAAGGCACAGGTAATTATTAATGACGTATCATATTTTGTAGCTAACAAATCTAAAATTGTTTTAGATGTTGTACTTTTACCCGTTCCCGCGTATCCTACTAATGATAAAATATTTGAACCATCATTAATACATTTAACAGCCTCGAGCTGTTGCTCACCAAGAGTTAACTTAGACTCTTTAAGAAAAAGGTCTAAACCTTTAACGAGTTTCTCCCCTTTAACCTTCATTCTACGTTTAAACTCATCGTAAAGATACTTCTCTGCATCATACAAGCGTATAGGAGAAAGACGTTCAGAATTCATTATCATGATAGAGTGTTCAGCTACACGAGTTAACAGTGCTGACTCATAAATAAGGCTTTTATTATGAAAACACAAAGTATCGTCTAAAAGTGTAAAAAGTGTCTCTTTAGCTAAAGCGGAATTACCTTGTTGCTCACACTGCTCAAACAAGAGATAGTCCATTGCAGCACCAATTCGAAGTTCAGATTCAGCATCCTCACCCATTTTCAGCGCAACTTCATCAGCTCGTTTAAAACCAATTCCAGAAATATTAGTTAAGACATAAGGATTTTTTTGAATTCGTTCAATAGGATTGTCAACATCTTTCATAGCGGTTGCAATTGTAGTTATCATGTGAGTAGAGACACCATAAGGTGCAAGAAATTCACCAAGTTCACGCATTGAACGATATTTTTTCCATGAAACTTGAATTTTTTCAAGACGTTTTTGCTTAATACCACTCACATCTAAAAGTTTTTCAATATCGTTATCTAAAATATCAATCAAGCCCTCTTGACCAAATTTCTCAATAACATCTGCGGTAAGTTTTTTGCTAAAACCTTTTATAACGCGGTTTAAAAAAAAGAAAAGTTCATTTTGATTAACAGTTAAAGATTCAAATTTAAATGTTCGCCCATGTTTTTTGTGTTCATCAAAATGACCTTTTAACGTGATTGCAGCACCTTTTAAATGTTCAATACTACTTTCGTAGTAATGTCCACTTACTTTTTCACCTGACTTTAAAACTGCAATGAAAAAAGTGTCTTCATCAAAGATGATACGGTCAATTTGACCTATTAAAGTTTGCATTATTTTTGAGTCTCTTTATCTTTTTTTTTAGGACGACCCCGTTTGTTTAGTGTCGATTGTAAACCATATTCAAAAGCAACTTTTTCTTGCCATGCTTGCTCACCTAAAGGAGCTTGCCTATTCACACTGTTACGAATAGTAGAGAGTTCACTTACTGTGAAGTCACAGTTAACATCTTGCATCCAATCATCAGGTAATTCAATATAAGGTTTATTGAGAAGTACGCGACTTTTTAAGACTCTTTCATGTAACGAACTATAATTCCAATCTTGTGCCTTCTCAACTAAACCCGCCCTTTTAGCATTGGCTTCAATATAACGCAGTACAGAAATGTAATAACTCTCTTGTTCAACAATAAAACTTTTATAACGGCCTTGCCATATATGACCAGACGTTGCATTTTTTTTATGGTAAAAACGAACATGAGACGTCATAACCCACTGCATAAAACGACTTAATGCTTTTTTAGTTTTAGGAACCACTAAAAGATGAAAATGGTTAGGCATGAGACAATAAGCGTGCAGTTCTATATTCTCTTTTTTCATTCCTCGTTTTAAAAAGTCTAAAAAAATTTCATAATCTTCATCACAATCAAACACTTGCATTTTCATATTACCACGATTTATAATGTGATATATTCCACCTAACATCTCACCTCGTGCTATTCTGGGCATTGTAAACCTTTATATATTTCTCTTTTTTATCAATGCTTGTCATAATAAATCTCAAAATGTAAAGTAATTTCTAAAATTTATCAATTATTTTAGAAAGTGTGAGAAAAACACCCAATACCATAATCAACATCATCATATTTTTATTGAGCGATTTTTGTATAGTATGCTCAATTTTTTCATTCAAAAGTTCAAATCTATTTTCTAAGCCTACAAATCTATTTTCTAAGCCTACAAATCTATTTTCTAAACTTACAAATCTATTTTCCATTTCTAAAAACTTTCCATCAAATTTACTTTCTAACGCTACTACACTTGCAGTTACTTCATTTAACTTATCATCTAAGTGATTGATATGATTATATTGCGATTTTAAAAGTAATGTGTTAATATCTTCTTGATTCAGACCTTTACCAGCACTAAATTTTTCTTCTATCTCTTTAATTTTTGGAGAAATCATCTCAATTAACATGTCATCTACACGTGTTTTATTCATAATAAATCCCTAATTATTTTATCACGCTAATTATAGCATAATAAGATTATTTAAAGCAGCCTGTCCCCTTAACTTCTTTTTCATCAATTGTTGTCATATTAAACTCCAGTTTCTCTATTGTACTAATTTATAGCAGAAATAATAAAATGGAGAATTTAAGTAGCTTGTCCCCTTTTAAAATAGTGATTGTTTTATCCTGCTGCTGCTGCTTGCATTAACTGTAATGTTTTTGCAATTGCGAATGTCCCACCAGCTCCTACGGCTATTCCATAAAATGCCAATCTCCATGCCTCATATTTTACTTTTAAATTATCATTACCTAAATCTTGTATTACTTTTTGCAAATCTGCTTTTAGTTTTTCAATTTCTAATATTTCTTTTTCATCAATTCTAGTCATAATAAATCTCCGAACATATTTTGTTTTAGCATTATAGCATAAAACTTCAACCCTCATTAAAGTAGCCAGCCCCTTTCATCTAGTTAACAAATTAAACAGTCTTATCCCTTTATACGTTATTACAAAAAAACTTTATTAATAGCAATAGTAAGTGCAATAGTTCCAATAAACGCACCATACAATTTCAAATAATATGGTTTTAGTGTAACATCTAAATCTTGAATTACTTTCCTATAATCTGCTTTTAATTTCTCTATCTCTAATATCTCTTTTTCATCAATAGTTGTCATAATAAAGCTCCATTTAGTTTATTATTTATTTTGATCCCTAAACAATAAAGGCTTATAACAAATCACCAACCCATCAAACTCATAGTTTTAGCTAAAGCGAATGTTCCACCAAAACCGACCGCTACACCATAAAAAGCCAACTTCCATCCCTCGTAATTCTTTTTACTTAATTCAACATCAAAGCGCTTCATATCTAAACTGGTATCTTGAATAACTTTGTTTAAATCAGCTTTTAATTTCTCAATTTCTAAAATCTCTTTTTCATCAATAGTAGTCATAATAAATCCTCGCAAAATTTCTTTTATGATTATAATAAAAGATTATCAATTTAAGTCAATAAAAATAGCCTGTCCTATTTAAATAACTATCTAGCTTACCGTCAAATTCCTATATTGGCTTTGAAGAAAAAAGTCATAATCGCGACTGTCACTGCAACGGCTAAAAGAACATTTCTAGTATTGCCTTGTTTCATATCACTTTTTATTTTCTGAACTTCTAGAGGAAGTTTAGCCAGTTCTGCTTTTAATTTTTCAATCTCTAAAATTTCTTTTTCATCAATAGTAGTCATAATAAATCCTCATAGTGTTATCATGACAATTATATCAGAATTAGGAAATAGAGTCAATTTAAGTAGCCTGTCCCCTTAATAAAAGTAGCCTGTCCCCTTTATCCTTAATAAAAGTAGCCTGTCCCCTTTATCTTTAAGTTTCATTATAATCCTTAGAGTGTAATTATAATATAATAACATAATAACCTTTATTTATCTTTGTTATAACCTGCTTCAAAAGCTTTTTGCTTGTTGTGTTGTGCCAAGGTCTCGTTTTTGTCTACACCCATTCCATATTTATAAAGTATTGATAAATTATAAAGTGATTCAGCATCATTATTTTTTGCAGCTTTACTAAACCATAGAAATGCTTCATTATAACTTTGTGCTACTCCAAAACCATTAATATACATTAATGCTAAATTATTTTGCGCATTAGGATGATTCATTTGTGCAGCTTTATAATAAAGGTCAAATGCTTTTTTATAATTTTGTTTTACAAAATAACCGTTTTTGTACATCGATGCTAAATTATTTTGAGATGAGGCACTTTTTGTTTTGTTAACCTGCTCTAAAAATATTTCATATGCTTGTTTATATTTTTTTTCTTTAAAATATTGTTGTCCGCTATTATTATCAAAAGCTTGTAAAAAAATGTTTGTAAGAAGTAAAAAAAAAAATTTCATATTATGTCCAAATAAGAGGTTACAGAAGCACAAGGCTTCTGTAAAAAGATAAAATAAAACTTATTCGAAAGGAACGGTTACGTTCGCATTAAATTTAGTTGTATTTACATCTGTAGCATTAGAGTTAGCTCTCCAGTTAATAGAAACTAGTTTACTAGTTGCCATCTGTGGATTGGCAGCTGCAAATGCATTTCCAGCTAAACCTAGGTGAGTTCTATTTAAATCAGAAACAAAAGTAATAATTGAACCATTAACAGTGACATTCGTATCAACATTAATATTTAAACCTGTTGCATTAATATCAAATTTAGTTAAATTATTTTCATATGTTAAATACATAGTATTCATAGCATACTGATTTTGTGCAACAAGAGTAGTTAAATTAGTAACTGAACCATTTAAATCGGTTGCATTGTTTGTTTCAACTATATTATCAATAAAAGCTCCAAATACTCCAACTCCAACAGCACTTGTCGTTCTGTTTGTATCATAAAGTGAATTTACTGTTTGATTCATTGAAATCTGGAATGTTAACGCTTGATTTGGTTGATTTTTACCACTTAAGTTACTAACCGCTAAATCAGGAACAATATCAACACCAGCAAATAATGGAGCTGCTACAGTACCAGCATTAGAAGCCCAGCTATTTAGGTTATTACTGTTATCTTTAACACCAGAATAATCAATATTTGCATGTGGAACATTTGCAGTTAATGGGTTTCCATTAACATCATTATACATACCAAGTTCTGCATAGCTAGCACCAGTAAATGAAGATAAACCAGTTAAACCAAATGCCGTTCTTTTAATAGTTAATGTATTACCAGAAACACTATAGTTATCATCATTATAATTTGAGCTGTTAATATCTATTGAGTATACAACATTAGTGTCAGCAATAAAATTAACATCTGAAGCTGTATCGTTATTATTATATGTAGTAATAGCAGCTAAAGGCTCATTAAATGTAAGAACAAGTGATTGAGCATTCCATGTTGCTTTAGTCATCAATGGTGGTGTAGTATCTTTTACAGCAGCTTTTGCTGTTGTTGCAACATTACCAACAGTATCTTTAATTCCAGTGAAATCTAAAGTTTTGTTTTCATCAGCTTGGAATTTTTCGATATTATCAACATCAAACTGTACTAAATCAACAGTAACTGGACCAAGAGCATCGTCAATTAATACATCATTTGTAACTTTAAAGTTACTTAATGCTGCACTACCAGTATATACAGGTAAAGTAACACCTGTTAAATCAACACCTTCAGAAAATGCGATTGCAACAGTACGTGTTTTATTAAACTTGCTATATGCAGTTGCATCATAAGCCTCATTACCAATCTGACGATTGTCTGTAGCAGTAGATGTACTGTTTATAGTATTGTTATAATGTAATTCTGCAAATAAGTTATCATCACTAATAATAACACCATTATTAGCAACAGTTGCTGGATATACTGCAGTTTGACTAACAATTAAGTTATCTAACATACCTGTATTAACAAAATAGTATGGAACACCAATAGTACCTGTAGTAGATGTACCAGTATTCGCTAATTCTGAACCATCACCAAATGTTTTACTTGTACTTGCAGTTGACGTTGCAGTAGAGTTATTATCTCTTTGCTGACCATAAGCATTTTGTAATACAACCGTTGGTTCAACATTATCTTTAAGAACTAAAGGTGCAGATACAGTACCCGTATTATTTAAATCATCAATAGGAGTAATTGTTACTGTTGCTAAATCAGAAGCATCAACACCAGTAATTAATAATTCAATTTTTCCTGTTCCTGTACGTTTAGGAATTATAAAACTTGAAGTTTTAGAAAGAGCAACACCACCAACTTGTGGTAAATCTGTAGCATCAGTTTCTTGAACAGCAATAGTTCTTGATATAGAACTTGCGAAATCCAATTGGTAAGAAGCAGCATCTGTTTGTGTAAAGCTAATACGTGCAGTATTTACATCAACAGCATAACTACCTAATCCTGCAACACGATTAATTTCAGTTGCTAAAGTAGATAATGTAGTCGCATTAGCATCATTTAATTGATATACAGTTGCATCGTTATCAGCTAAATTTGCTCTACCATTAACATCAGTAAACGTAGCATCACCAGAAATTAAAGCAGCTAAGTCTGCATCAACAACAGCATCAGTTGATTCAAGGGTTAAATCAGTAACAACAGAAGGATCAGTTACTACAGAGTTATATGTAGTTAATACAGCAGTTTCAATAGCGATGTTAAGACTTGTCGCATTAGAAGTAGTTTCGATAGTTGCATTACCATCAGCAAGTTGAGCACTTAATGCATTTCCAGCAGTATCTTTAAAATCATTTGAAATTAAAGCAATTGTAAAATTAGTATTTTCAGCTAAATCAGCATCTGTTTGAACTGTTAATTGTGTTTTAGTTGCATTTAACGATACAGTTACAGGTATATACTTCTTAGTATCTTCGTTAAATAGTGTTACTGAAGTAGCATCCAATGTTGAACCAATTGCTTCACTTAAGTCAAGTACAAATGGAGTAGTAAAACCTAAAACACCTTTGTCTAAAGTTGTTGTACCACCAATAGTACTTTGAACATTAACAACATACGGTCGAATGTTATCAATTGTTGTAATAGGAGTAACACGTACTAAACCTACAGCAACAACAGCAACCTCATCACGAGTAGTAACGTTTGAATCAACAGTATTTTCATCAATTGAATTAAAAATGTAGTTACCTGAAACAAAACGTAATGTTGAGTCAGCAGGAACATTATTAATTGTAAAACTACCATCAGCTTCAGTTTTTATTTTATAAGTCTCTACAGCATACTTAGTTGTAGCACCGGCTTTAGCATTATCTTGAGCATCAGTATCTGTAATACCTTCATTAGTACTGATAAAGTCAAGAGCAATTTCAGTATTTGAAATAGCACCTAAAGTACCATCTGCTACTAAACGACCTGTTACTGTAGCAGTTAATGCAGGAAGAACTGCATTACCTGCTTCAGCAATAAAACCTTGAGTTAAGTTTGCTGTAGTAGACACAGTCACTGTTGCACCAAGGTGGTTAGCAGCAGTAATAATTACAGATAAATCATCAGTATTACCAGTGTCATCACTAGTACCCGTAGTTGTTACATTTTCAAATGTATAAGTACCGGTTGCAGTAGTAGTTGACGTTTGACCTGCTAAAGTTACAGATGCTCCAACAATTGGTTGACCATTAGTATCTGTAACTTGACCAATTACAGTACCTTTAACAGCTTGGATTGAACCAGCAGTTTGACTTGATTGAGACGTAGTATCACCACAACCAGCGAAACCAGTTGCTAAAATTGTTGCCGTAGCAACACTTACTAAACTTT
>Ga0233442_1000522_pt1 | contig 37298 bp, 28 predicted proteins | sample SI_123_September_3_FD_182789 | JGI IMG/M metagenome (GOLD analysis project Ga0233442, IMG submission 182789) | Seawater microbial communities from Saanich Inlet, British Columbia, Canada - SI_123_September2016_150_MG | ecosystem: Environmental > Aquatic > Marine > Inlet | place: Canada: British... | reverse complement strand
TGAAAGATAAGAAATAATTGAGTAAATATCATCAATAATAGGTGAAATTTACTCAGTTTTTTCAGAATATATATTTGAAAAACCTGATAAAAGTTGAAAATTTAATTGGGAATAATTTAGGCTACTTCAGAAGTGGTTTTTAGAGGTTCCCTATTTTAAATCAGATAAAAAAGATGAATATTGAACTTGCTATTGATGGTTTTGAGACAGGGTATTCATCACTTTCTTACCTAAAAAAACTCCCTATTGATAAACTTAAAATTGATCAATCATTTGTACGAGAGTTACCTCAAGATGAAGAAGATGTAGGAATTACAAAAGCAATTATTGCTTTAGCCCACAGTTTAAACCTTCGTGTTATAGCCGAAGGTGTTGAAACAAAAGAACAAAAAGAATTTTTAGTTCAAAATAATTGTCATGATATACAAGGCTATTATTATTCTAAACCACTACCTGCTAAAGAGATGAAAGAGTTTTTAAAACAATACTCTTAAATAAAAGCAAACACTAAAACAGGAAACACTATAACAAGACCTAGTGCAACTACTTGTAAAATTATAAAAGGAACTATTCCTCTATAAATTTGCATGGTTTGAACCATATCTTTAGCACTTCCTTTTAAAAAGAAAAGTGCTAATCCAAAAGGTGGCGTTAAAAAAGAGGCTTGTAAGTTCATCGCAATAAGTACGGCAAACCAAATAGGGTCAATTCCAAAAGCTTCCATAATAGGAACTAAAATGGGAACAATAATAAAGCTAATTTCTATAAAGTCAATAAAGAAACCTAGAATAAAAATAGCTATCATTGAAACTGCAATAAAGACCCAAACATCCCCTACATCATGACTAAAATAGTCCAAAACCATATCACTTCCACCAAGTTCATTAAAAACTAAACTAAATGCAGTAGCTCCAATTAAAATCATAAAAATCATACCAGAGAGTTTTACTGTTTCTAAAGAGGCATAACGTAACATCTCAACATTTATACTTCTGTTTAATAACGATAAAATAACTGCGCCCACAACACCAAATGCAGCAGACTCTGTAGGCGATGCTATACCTGAAAAAATAGAGCCTAAAACCGAAACCATAAGTAGTAATGGTGGTGCAATAGCAAAAATATTTTCTTTAAAAGTTGTCTTTGTTTCAACTTCAATTAATGGAGCAATTTCAGGCTGTAAATATGCACGAATTGCGATATAAGCAATATAAAGTGATACCAATAAAAGTCCAGGGAGCATTGCTCCAATAAACAGTTCTCCAACACTCACACTCATGACATCACCTAAGATAATTAAAATAATTGATGGAGGTATAATCTGTCCGAGTGTCCCACTTGCCGCTACTGTTCCACTTGCAAGCGCAGGGTCATACTTTGCTTTAATCATTAGTGGTAACGCTATGACACTTAACATCACTACAGAAGCACTCACAATACCTGTAGAAGCGGCGAGCATAGCTCCGACTAATACAACGCTTATAGCCAGTCCGCCACGCACACCGCTTAACATAGCACTCATACTCATTAAAAGTTTTTCTGCCATTTGAGACTTCTCTAAAATTAAACCCATCATGATAAAAAGAGGAACTGCCATCAGTGTGGAATTACTCATAATTCCATAAATTCTAAAAGGTAAAATTTGAAATACTTCAAATCCTAATTCTGGAAAAAGTAGTACTGCAAAAATAGCAACACTTCCAAATACGAAGGCAACAGGTACCCCTAGTAAAAGAAAGGCAAGTGCCATTACAAACATTAATAAGGCACTCATACAATATCTTTTTTTATTAATTTAATAATTTCACTACATGCTTGAAGTACAACAAATACAAAAGCCAAAGGCATTAAACTTTTAACAACAAATCTAAAAGGAAGCCCCCCAGGATTAGAAGAACCTTCAAGTTGTTCAAAACTAAAAAGTGTAAATTCATAACCAATATAAATAACTAGAAGTGAAAAAGGAAGAATAAAAAAAAGAATTGAAAAAACATTAAGATACATTTTAAACTGCTCACTAAAATGTTCATAAAAAATATCTACCCGAACATGAGCATTCTTTTGTAAAGTATACGCAATACCTAATAAAATAACACCATCAAAAAGATGCCATTCTAACTCTTGGAGTGCAATACTTCCTGTTTGAAAAAGATAACGCATCGTTGCATCATACGTAATTAATAGTACAAGTCCAATTAAAACTATAGCTGCAAGATAGCCTACAAAACGAGTGATATTATCTAAAAAAAACGCTAAAGAATTTAACATAAAATATCTATCATGATAGAGTATTCAACTAGATAAAATTGGGAGCATCATTAGCAAAAAGAATAACATCCCCTGCTTTTATCTTCTCACCTAAAATTAACTCTAATGATGCTTTATTACTTAATACAATCGAGTCTTTAACATTGAGATGCTTTTCAAATAGTTTTGCATTTAAAGAGCCCGTTACAATAACAAAATCAAAAACTTTATTAATGGCCTCAATAAGTTCGATATTAAGTTCATCACTACTCTCAACCAAACCCGGAGTTACAATAACTCTTTTACCACTCTCTTTAGGATGTAAAGAACAAAGACGTACTCCTTCAAGCATCCCATCAATATTCCCATTGTAGCCATCATCTAAAATAATTTTTCCACCTGCGTCAATTCTTTGAAGACGGTGTTCAACACTTTTTAAATTTTGTACTGCTTTTTTTATTACTTCTTCATTCATACCCACTGCATGTGCAATTAACACTGCCGCATCAATATTCATCGTTTGAAAAGCACCTAAAATAGAAGTATTAAAATCAACACTTTTATTATCAATATTTAATGAAAAGTTTGTTCCTTCTAAAGTAGCATTTATATTTACAATGTCATCTCCAAAATGAGTAACTTTGTCATGAACTTCATCGGTAACTGAAGTGTGAACAAAAGCTTTAATCAGTCGGTTCGATTGCATTAATTCTAATTTCGTAGCTTTAATATTTTCTATGGTTTTAAAATACTCAATATGCTGTAGCCCTACTTTACCAACAACAACATAATGAGGATTAATTAAATTTGCAATATCTAAAATATCACCTCGTTCACGTGCTCCCGCTTCACAAATATAAAAGTCACAATTTTGAGGTAATGACTCATTAATATCACGAATAATTCCACCCAAAGTATTAACACTTCGTGGTGTAGCATAAACAGTAAACTCTTTAGCCAAAATATCTGCTATAAAGTTTTTAATACTTGTTTTTCCATAACTTCCGGTAATAGCAATTACTTTTAAATTTTCATTTTTTGTTAATTTCTTCTGTGCCTCTTTTTTGTAGGCTAAAAAAAGAAACTTCTCAATAGCAGTACTCCCAATATAAGCAACAAGAAGTGGCATAAAAACTCCATAACCTGCACAAGCTTCTTTTAGAAGACATAAAAAGTTTCCAAAAGCACTCAAGGTCACTAATAAAACTAAAAAGCGTTTTACTCGCCATGTCATAACTAATTTTTTATCTAGTTTTTTATGCCAAATCCATAAACTTGGTAACGCTGCAAAGAAATAAAATATAATAAAAAACTTCCCTGTTGTATAGTAGGCAATCAGCGGTACAATAAAGTGAACTATATGCCACCACTGTTTATGATGACGCAAAATCACACGTTCTATTTTATAGTCATACCATTGTAAATTAGTTATTAAATACCATCCTAAAGTTGTTACAAATAAAATATTAGTAACAAAAAAAACAAGGTTTTCTACAATTGCTTCTTCCATAATTATAAAGTCTCCAGATATTGTATTATTTCAGCTTCAATCTCTTTTTTCATACGAGAAGCCTGTTGTAAAAAGAAGTAGTGATCCCCTTGATACACAGTTAACTTCGCATTTTTACTCAGCTCAACAATTTTGTTTGCTGTCCACAGTGGCGTTGCCGTATCATCTTCACCCCAATATAGGACTGTTTTTCCATTATAATCACTGAATTTTTCTTCCATGTCCTCTGCAATTACCGTTTTAAATGTTTCATACATTTGAGGTGTTAAGGCATCAGCATCTTTAGCTTTAAGAAAATTGGTAAGTTTAGAAGATTTAAACAGTTTAGAAACAGCTATTTTAGCTTTAACTGAAAATGGCTTGGGAACTAAAATTCCCGCAGAAGAGACGAGAATCAGAACTTCAGGATTAAGTAAAAGTGCCACTTTACCCCCAAAAGAGTGTCCTAAAATAATTGTTTTTGAAAAAGAAATTTTTGCTAAAAAAAGTTCTAAAATAGAGGCATAGTCTTCACTATCTAATTTCATACCAGTTGTACTATTTCCAAAACCTGGTAAGTCAACATAGAGATGACGAAAATGATTTAATTCTGTAGCAAAGCTCTGCTTCATTAAATTTTTGTTTGATCCCCAACCATGAAGTACTATAAAATCAATTTTACTTTGGGGATTTACAATTTCATAAGAGATATTAAATGTGTGTTGTTTATACAAAATAGTGCTAAGTGCCACTATTTTCCTTTAGCTTTAGAAATATTGTGAATGTATTGATAATTGACACTTGGTCGCTTTAAACGAGGTAATGAAGAAGCTAAGTCAGAAATAAGTAATTCAAAGTCTTCAAAGAGGTAATTTGCCATTGAACCCGGTATAGGATTAATTTCATTTAAATAAACTGTATTATTAATAACAAAGAAATCACAACGAATCAAAGCTCCTTCAAAATGCCCTCTGTATATTTTTTCAAAAGTATCTCTCATCTTTTGTACAAGTTCATCAGAAATATCTGCTTTTAGTACCTGTTCACTACGTGAAAAATCCATATATTTTTTATCAAAGTCTAAAAACTCTTCTTTATTAGGTTCTTCAACAATTGAAAACTGCATACCTTTTTTTGTCAAACATCCCGCTAGATTGTACTCTTTTACATTTTCAATAAATGGTTCAACAACAACACGAGAATCAAATTCAAAAGCGACATCTAAAGCGTACTCTAACTCATCTTCACTTTTAACAATACTAACACCAATAGAGCTACCTAAACAAGCAGGTTTAATAATACAAGGATAGGCTAACTCTTTGTTGTCATCTCGCGTTACTACTGCATATTGTAATGTTTTAACCGCTAAAGAGCTTGCGAGCCACTTTGTATACTCTTTGTCAAAACTAAAAACTGATGCCTCTTTACGTGGACCAATAAAGTTAATAGAGTAAAAATCTAGAAGTGCCGCAATACTACCATCTTCACCATCTCCACCATGAATTAGGTTTAATACAATACCATCAATGCTTTTAGAACCAAAAAACTTTTTTTGAGTAAAACCATCTCTGTTTAATTCTAAAATAGGTAACTTTTTATACTCACCACTACTAAAAACTTTAGCTTTCATTTTATCTTCAGGAATATTGTAAAATGTGTGGTCTTGATCGCAAAAGATATAAGACAAATCAAAACTATCTAACTTACCTTTTACTGTAATTGCACTCACAATACTAATTTCATGCTCGTAACTTGCGCCACCAAATAAAATAGATAATTTCAAATTAACGTCCTAATATTTTATATTTTTTGTAATTTTCTAAGCGCTTCTTTAACAAGAATGGCAGTGTCAGTAGATTCACACCCTTTAAGCGCTTTAATAATATGTTCTTTTTTAAACCCTAAAGATTCAAGAGCTTGTGTCGCTTCAGATGCTGAAGAGGTGACAAAAGAAGAACCCCCTTCAAGTAACTCAGTGTCAAAACCATTTAACTCAACTAAAATACGCCCTGCACTTTTAGGACCAATTCCTGGTACTTTTTTAAGTCCAGCAATATCACCATTAGAAATAATTTTTCCAAAGTCTGATGCTGAAAAAGTAGAACATATTGCCATACCTACTTTAGGACCAACACCACTAATTTTAATAAGTCTTTCAAAAAGAACTTTTTCTGTTTTATCGATAAAACCATAAAGAAGTTGGGCATCTTCACGAATAATGTGAGATGTGTGCAGTTTAACTTTTTTTTCAGTAATTAAACTTGCACTTTGTAATGAAATAAATACTTCATAAATAATTCCACTTACATTAACATGTATAACAGTAGGCTCTTTATGCTCTACGGTTCCTTCAATTCCAATTATCATATATTTATCATATTTTATAAATCTTTAATTTTTTTCTTATTTTACTAAAAAAATTCTAATTTAAGATAAAAAGTTTGATTCCTCTTCTTCAGTTGCTTCTTCTTCAGTAATTTCTTTAATAAAATAGTTAGTATCATCATCATTTTCAACTTCAAAAAGTCCTAATATTGAAGCATCTGAATTCTCTTTTGGGAAATACATCACATCTATATCTGGATCCACAAGATGGAATTTCACTTCATTATGACCACGCCAATAATCTTTACAAATAATTCTAGCTTCAAAAATATCACTTTGAATAGCGCGATGTGATTTTTCTAAAAGTTTATAACGTTCTTTACGCTCATCTATCTCTTTTTTAAGACCATCACGATGTGTCATTACTTTAGAAAATTCTTGATATTTTTTAACAAATGATGCTGGCATTTTGACTTTATTTTTTTTGTAGTGAAGCAGCTTTTTACTTACTTCTGCAAATGTTTTTTCATTATCAGCAATAGTTTCACAAACAGCATCATATTCTGCTTGAACAGAAGTAATACCTCGTTTTGCTTCAATTAAATGCTGGTCGCTTGACGATACATTTGTTCTATCTTCCTCATTTAAAATTGGGTCAATAGTAAAACTATTCTCTCCACCATCTGTTTTTTCAATTACAATCTTTTCACTTGCCACCATTTTAACATGAGATCCAAGGTGATTTATATTTATAATTCTCGCTTTAATACTTCCCCCAACAGCTTGAGATATACTAACTTCATCACCTTCAACAATACCATTTTCAAGACGGGTAATCTCAATTTTTTTACCCCGTGCTGTCCCTTTATGAATATTTATTTTCAACTCATCTGCTGTAATAGTACTACTTTGGTGAACTTGTCCTTCAACTAATGCTTTTTTTGCAGTAACGGTTGCTTTACGACCTACATTACCATCAATATTTATCTCATTTACCTCAACATCCATACCTACACCAATAGCATCTTTAAAGACATCACTTTCGCTCACATTAATAGAAACATCTGCATCAAGTTCAGTTTCAATTGAACCTGTTGTTTTAAAACTAATCTCTTTTACTTCTGCATTGGTACTGATACTATAAGCGGCACCATCAAGCTGAATGTATCCACTACATTTTGCTTTGTACTCAATAGTATCATCTGTCTCGATTTTTTCAATATTTTTATCAATAGTAAAATCAGGAGTATTTGCAATTATAGGCTCTTTAGGAGGTAAAAATTCGCCTCGACAATTTCGTCCAGGCTCCCCTTGACGAGGTTTAATATATTCCATAAGTAGTTCACCTTCGGTAACACTCATTAAGAAACCACGTTTTGAGTAATTTACTCTATCTTGCTCATCGGTATTCTCTTTTTTACTCTCATAATGTAGAATCATCTTATCATGAATTGTTTCTTGAGCTAAAACACCTTCACAAACAAGAATCATCTCTTTTTTTTCTAAAACAAGCTCTTCACTAACTCTAATATTGGCAATTAAAGAAGCTAAGTTATCAAACATAGCATCATCAAAAATACCTACAAGTACATTGGCTCGCATCTTTTTTTTGTTAATTAATTCTATAAATTCTTTTCTAAATCCATCAAAATAAGTAAATTTAGAACCCTCTTTTATTATGTAGTAAACTTGTGTAATATTATTTTTAGCACCAATTGAAGTTTCTATACTGTCAAAAGTACTGTTTTCTACCCTTGTAAATACTTCAATTTCATTTATCTGTTTTACTTTAAATTTAGGATTTAAAAGTACAGTTTCGTCATAAAAATGTGATAGTTCATCTTCATTTAATTCTTTCCAATCATCATTGTCACCAGTACCACCGTCACGCTCACCATCTAAATACGTAAAAGTCTGTGTTTGCAGTACTTTAAAATCTAATGTTTTAATATCTACTTTATTATTTTCAGCGATATGTCCCAGTTCTTTAGCAACATTATCAGTTCGTACAACAATAGGATTAATTTTATGACTCATAATATTTGCCTTTATTTATACCAATTTTGGTAAAATTGCGTTTGTAACTTTATTCTAAGCAATTATAGTTCCTAAAAATATAAAGAAAATATAAAAGATAGTCTATGTTTAAATCAATTTTTACCAATAGTTTTGGTATCTTATTTTCCAGAATTCTCGGCTTCATACGAGATCTTTTGACTGCATCACTTCTTGGTGCCAATATTTACAGCGATATCTTTTTCATCGCTTTTAAGCTACCAAATTTAATGCGTCGTATTTTTGCAGAAGGTGCTTTTGTTCAAGCATTTCTCCCTGCATTAACGCGAAGCAACTCTAAATCGGTATTTTCAGTGCATATCTTTAATATCTTTTTTATTACAATTTCTTTGATTACGTTAGTGGTCAATCTTTTTCCTCATATCGCAACTCAACTTATCGCTTTAGGCTATGACAAGTCCACAATTGAAATGGCAGCACCTTTTGTAGGAATTAATTTCTTTTATCTACCTCTTATATTTATAGTCACCTTTTTAAGTACCTTTTTACACTATAAAAACCATTTTGCTACAACTTCTTTTGGTACGGCACTTTTAAACATTGCACTTATTATTGCACTATTACTTTCACAGCATCTAGAACAAGAACAAATTGTTTACTACTTAAGTTACGGTGTAGTTGCCGGTGGTCTGTTACAACTTATTGTTCATCTTATTGCTATTTACAAACTTAACTTGCTTCCTATGTTTTTAGGTGGTGTTAAGTATTACAAAGTCAAATTACCTAAAGTTAAAAAACAGACCAATAAATTTTATAAACAATTTTTTCCTGCTGTTTGGGGAAGTTCAACCGCACAATTTTCTGCTTTTTTAGACACATGGTTAGCAACATTTTTAGTTTCAGGAACGGTCAGTTACCTTTACTATGCCAACAGAGTATTTCAACTCCCACTTGCACTTTTTGCCATTGCTACGTCTATTGCACTCTTTCCAAAAATAGCACGTTACTTAAAAAATGAAGATTCAAGTAAAGCACTTGATACGTTAAAAAAAGCTCTTCTGTTTTTATCTGCCCTACTTCTTGCAAGTTTTATTATTGGATATCTTTTAAGTGAAGAGATTATTATGATACTTTTTGAACATGGGGCTTTTACTCATTATAACACTTTAGAAGTCTCACCCGTATTACAGATGTATATGATTGGTTTACTTCCCTTTGGTTTGCATAAACTTTTTGCTCTATGGCTCTATGCAAATGAGCAACAAGCCAAAGCCGCTAAAATTGCGACCATTGCCTTAGGAAGTAATATTGTCTTATCACTTGCTTTAATTATGCCAATGGGTGCTATGGGCTTGGCACTTGCGAGTTCAATGAGTGGCTTTATTTCATTTGGTCTGACACTAAATATTTTTGGCAAAAAAAACTTTTTAGCTATAATCTCAAAAAAATTAGCGGTAATACTTTTTGCTACCGCACTAGTGAGCACTTTTGTCTCATTACTTCTAAAGGAACTTTTTCATGTCTACTTCTAATATCACGCTTTTTGACTCTGTTCAAAAAGTAAAACTATCTTTTGAACCTATTGAAAAAAATAAACTTTCTCTTTATGTTTGTGGACCAACAGTTTATGATGATGCCCATTTAGGTCATGCAAAAAGTGCTTTAGTCTTCGATTTGTTAAAACGTGTTTTTGTCGCCAACAACTATGAAGTCACTTATGCTAGAAACATTACTGACATTGACGATAAAATTATTAACCGCGCAGCAGAAAAAAATATTACTATTTCAGAACTCTCTGACATTTACACTAAAGCTTATCATGATGATATGTCAGCATTAGGTATTCAAACACCCGATATTGAACCTCGTGCAACCGAGTCAATGGAATCTATCATGATAATGGTTCAAAAACTTGTCACCGATGGCTTTGCCTATCAAATTTCTAATGGTGACATCTATTTTGATACTCAAAAAGATGACAAATATTTAAGTATTTCAAACCAAACACAAAATGAAGATGAGCGTCAAGAGCGCGTGGCAAGTAATCCTGAAAAAAAACATCCTGCCGATTTTGCACTTTGGAAAGCTACCTCTGAAAATGAAGAAAACTGTTTTAACCTAGATGTTAACAACTCAAATACCTCAGGTCGTCCCGGATGGCATTTAGAGTGTTCTGCGATGATTGAGAAGCATTTTAAAAGTGATGATAACGCAGAGTTTCAAATAGACATTCACGGTGGTGGCGCAGACCTACTCTTTCCTCATCATGAAAATGAAGCGGCGCAGTCACGCTGTGCTTCTAAAAAAGAGTTAGCAAAGTATTGGATACATAACGGCTTTGTAAACATTGATGGTCAAAAAATGAGTAAATCATTAGGCAATAGCTTTTTTATAAAAGATGCGCTTAAAGTGTACAACGGTGAAGTACTCCGTTACTACCTTTTAAGTGTTCATTACCGTAGTAATTTCAACTTTAACGAAGAAGATTTAATTGTCTCTAAAAAACGTTTAGACAAACTTTACCGTCTAAGAAAACGTCTTTTCGGAATGAAAATAACCGATGAAAAAACAGAGTTTCAAACGAAACTATTAGAAGCTCTAAATGATGATATGAATGTTTCAGTAGCCTATGCTCTAATAGATGAAATGATTTCAAATGCCAATGAAATTTTAGACGCTACACCAAAAGACAAGTTAATTAAACGTCAAAGTTTAGCTGATATGGCGTTTATTGAAACGGTTCTTGGATTTGGTTTAAACAATCCATTTGAATACTTTCAGTTTGGAATGGATGAAGCAACTAAAAGTAAAATTGGTGAACTTATAGTAAAACGTGGCGAAGCTAAAAAAGAAAAAAATTTTGAACTATCAGATAGTATAAGAGATGAGATTTTAGCATTTGGTGTGGGGATTATGGATACGGTTCAGGGTACTTTTTGGGAGAAGGTTGAGAATTAAAAATGGATAAAAATATAGACAATATACTTTTAAAACAACTTAACGCTATAAAAGTAGACATTCAACCTAACAAAAAGCTCAATCTATTTCTAGCTAAAAAAGATAAAGTTGACTATATTTTTAATACCTCAGCACTTGAGGGTAATGCCATGACTTATCCTGAAGTTGAAACCCTACTTGATGGGATAACCATAGGAGGACATAAACTCAGCGATGAACATATGATTTTAAATCAAAATCGTAGTGTATCGCTTTTGTTTAATCTACTTGAAAAAGAACCCTTTATACTTTCTAAAGAGATACACCTACAACTCCATAGTGAAGTTGCTAAAGAAGAAGCCCTTTCATGGGGAGTTTTTAGAGACAATAATGTCCGTATTGGGGGAACCGAGTATCTTCCACCTAAACACCACGAGCTTGAAAAAACTTATCATGATAACTATAACTTTTTACTACAAATCACCCATCCGATAATACAAGCCTTTTGTACTTTTCTACTTAGTGCGAAAGCACAATACTTTTATGATGGAAACAAAAGAACGGCTAGACTTATGATGAATGGTATTTTACTAGATGCAGGATATCCTATGTTAAATATTAAAGCCAAAGATAAACTTGAATTCAATAAAACGATGATAAATTATTATGATAATGACAAAATTGTAAAAGCCGTGGAGTATCTCTTTTTTTACTATATTAAACAAGTGGAAGAGTTGTAAATTTTGTTTACGTTCAAAATACATACTATCATTTCTAAATGTTATTTCTCGCTCAAGTGTTTAACACACATTCAATATTTATAATTTTTGGTAAGTTCATTGTATTTTGTCACATTATTGAAAATTTAACTATTTTTTAATAATTAAAAGTGTGTGTTATTTTTCATACTTAAGGCTATTCCATGTATAATATGTATGAATAAATTGGTAAATTTTAATTTTCGGAGATTTCTTTATGAAAAAATTAGTTTTAATTTTAATGTTGGTAAATTCACTTTTTGGAGAATCAACATGGAGTGCTTTTGGATACACTGTAAATCAGGAGTTAATTCCTAAAAAACTACAAATTGTAAAAAAAGATTGTGCTTCAACATGTTATAAAATAAAGCATAAACCGGTAGGTGATTTAACAAAATTTCAAGTATGTACAGCTACTCATGGGAAAAAAATCATTCGAGAAATAATAGCTGAAAGTAAAATGTTAAAAACTAATAGTGAATGTATGAAAAAATACAGAAAGTTAGAAGTAGCAATTAAGAATAAGTATGGTAAAGCTTCAAATAAATGGGGTGCTGTTAAAACAAAAAATATTAAATTAGCAGGTGATTGTGCAACAATATTCACAAAAGACATGCAAAGTGTGCAAGGTTATAAAGTTAAATATAAATTAAGAGACTACCGTGCAATAGATTATGCAAAAGATACCTGTAAAAAATGGAAAAATGACGAGGCAGCTAAAGGTGCGTTAGAATACAATGGACTTTAAGTCAAAAATGAATCAGTATCTAAATTTTACTAAAGAACAACCAGTATTTTTAGCAGCTGCAATTACTTTCAGTTATTTACTTGTATTCAAAGCACAACAAGGCGATATATTAGAATATATACTTTTTAGTATTGTGATTGGGTACACATTCTTTTTGCAAACTAAGAATATGTTTAAAAAGGATTTAAAAGATCAGATTCTAGAGACTAAAGTAAATTTTGTATATGATATATATAAAGAAAATGAAATCAAGTCTGGTGAATATGACTTAACTCGTGTGAAAATAAATAAATTAGAAGAAAAACTAAAGCTTATAAGGTAAAGAGACCTGAGTAAAGCATCAGTTATTAATTTTTATCTCACCTTTTCAAACTCGAAAGAAGTAATATTCCTCTCTTTACCATCAAACACAATTCCTATTAAAACAACATCCCGTCCATCATCCAAATACTTATCATGATAGTTTTTATCTTTAATTTGTCGAAGTGCATTATTTTTATTATCATGATAAGTATTAACTTTAAACTCAATCACATAAATAGTTTCGGGAAGTTTAATCGTCATATCAATACGACCTTTATTCGTTACATCTTCAGCAATTAACTCAATGCCTAAGGCTTTAATATAAGCATAAAATACTGATACATAATAGCCTTCATATTCATAGAGCTTTACACCTGTAAAATTGTTGTAAGCGATGGAAGCGTAAAGTGCTTTCAAGGTCACTTCAACTTTTTCAAGATTACATTCATGTAAAGCATATTTCATACTATCTTTACTCTGTACAATTGGTGTTTTGGTTAAAAATTCTGTAATACTTCCCATTAATGAAATTTTAACTTCTACATTTGGTATCGCAAGTTTATAGCGTATTTCATCAAATACGGTGACCATCTCGGTAATGGTTAAATACCCCGTCTGCCACATCAACGTTTCAAGTTCAATATAATCTACATCAAAGCTATCTAGCATTTTTTCATCTTTTACAATGTTTTCAAGATTTGGTAAGAAGTAATTATTTTTTTCAATAATTTTAAGTAAAAATGTAGGAGTCGCAGTGGAAAACCAATAGTTCCGATAGGCAAACTGATTAGAGATAAAAAGTAAAATATCAAAAGGGTTATAAACGCCTTCCCCTAAAAACTTATAACCGTTGTACCACTTTTGTATTTTTGCGAAGTCTTGACCTTTTAAGTGTTCTGCAAAAACAGTTTCTACATCGTTTTGAGTATAACCACAAATAGTTGCGTAACGAGGGTTAAGAGTAATATCTTCAATGTTATTAAGACCACTAAACAAAGAGACTTTTGAAAATTTACTTACACCGGTAATAAATACAAATTTTAAATATTCATCGGCACCTTTAATAACACTGTAGAAGTTTTTGAGTTCTTCTCTCATCGATTGTGCAATTTCGGTATCTTCTATATTATCTAAGATTGGTTTATCGTATTCATCTACTAAAATGACCACTTTTTTATTGTACTTTTTGTAGGCTTTAATAATAAGTTCTCTAAAACACGCTGAAGCACTCTCTTTTTCTTCACACTCTAAACCTAATTCAACTTGGTTCTCTTTTAAAATTCTAATAATTGTTTTACGAAACTCATCTTTTGTTTTAAAATCACCATCGTTTAAACTTACTCTAATAACAGGATGTTTAGTAAACTCATATCCACTACTATAGATATGCAGTCCGTTAAAAAGCTCTTTATCGCCTGAAAAAGCCATTCGTAAAGTATCTAAAAAAAGAGACTTCCCAAATCTTCGAGGTCGGCTTAAAAAATAGTAACCACCACCATTTTCAATCAAATCTTGAGTAATATGAGTTTTATCAACATACAAGAAATCTTCTTCAACTATTGTTCTGAATGTTGATTTTCCAATAGGGAGTTTTTTAAGTTTCATAGCAACTACTTTTACTTTTTTATTATTATATCTTGTATGATTATATTAAGTCAATTACGACCATAGCACGATGTCATGACAAAATACTTACCTCAACACCTCTTAAAACAATTTATACGCAATGCCCTGTAAACGATTTTCAATAACAATGGTTTCAATTTCACTCGAAGAGGGAATAAAAAAACTAAAACGCTTGACATCACTATGATCTAAACTATTTATCCGAATCGGTATTTCAAAACGTTGTAAATTTTTCAAGACTACTACCGCATAATAATCACTACTAAACTGAGGAACTTCACTACTTCCTGAAATTATATAATTAAGACGTAATTTAAATTCATTATTTCCACTATTATCCACTATTATTTTACCCGTAATAGTACGTCCCGTAATTGATGGCGCTTGGGCGATAAAAGCGTTAACGTTACCTGAACGACTATAGCGTACATCAAGTTTTTTCTCAAACTCATTAATTGCTTTATAAGTATAGTCTGAAATCCACACACGGGTACAGTAGCCCATTAAATCGTGATAGTAAGTTTTTTCATACAGTGATTTTTCAAGATGGTTGTATCCTGTTTTTCCAATACGCCCAAACTCTAAACCTGTACTGTTGTAAGGAAAGTTTTGATCTGGAGAAGCAGGTGTTCCACACTGTTCATTAGTTTCATTACTGTTACTAATATGGTCACGTCCATGATTATGTCCTAACTCATGTGCTGTTGTTCGATAAAACGAAAGTGCGCTAATTTCATCAATTCGACCTAGTCCTACTAAGTCAGGATTATTACTTAACTCATTACCATCAAAATTAGTAACAGGATTTACAAATGCCAATCCTTGTAGTCCACTTAATGAAGTTCCTGATTTGTCAATAACACCATAATAAAAAACATCTGCATTAGTCGAGTCATTAGCTACTTCAACCGCTTTATACGCTTTAACATCATCTAAAATATCTCCCCAAATGTTACCATCATCTGTAGGTGTACTACTTAGTGAGCTCTGTATTGCTCCAACAGTAACTTCAACCTCATGTAATGGAAAAATAGATTCTAAGTAACTTTTTAATCCAGTAACAATTTCATTTGAAATTGTTACTGCTCCAACGGCAGTAGTTACAGGTACTAATTTTACTCGCATTTTAAAACGCTGTTCAAATCCAAAAGATTGTTCATTACTACTTGGATACCGATTATTTGTCTCATCCGTTTCACTAATTACGTTGTTAGGGTCAATTTGAAGTGAAAAGCTTGTATTTTCATCCATCCAGTTGCTATCATTTATATCAAAGAAAAGTGGTAAATTTGTAGAATCTGAAGTTGTAAATGGTGAATCTGAAAGTGAAAAAACTTTTATAATAGACTCTAATGCAACACCATTTTTAGAGCCATTCAGTTGAACTTGAACTTTTTGATGCTCAATTAAATTTGATGTAGCATCAATGAACACTCTAAGTACTCCTGGTTTACCCGCGATACTTGGTGTACTATTACTGTTATTTTGTAAATCAATTTGAACGGATTGATTAAAAGTTACTTTGTTAATCGAGAAATCCACACTGTTATTACTATCAGATGGTGTAGCTTGTGTTGTTTCACTATATTTTCCTACGCCATTTACATTAATTGCAGCAATTGAAAAAAAGTGTGCTTCATCATTATTTAAACTGCTTATAGTCTGTGCTAGTGTTGTTGCATTGGCTGTTGTTATAGTCTGATCTAAACTACTTTGTGATGTTCCATAATCAAGTTTAAAACTTGTAGCACCATCAGTTCCACACCATTCAAGGTTTACAGACTGAGAATTAATTTGTGACCATAAGTTTTGAGGAGCGGTACTTAAATAGGTTTTTCCAATACTAAATGTGTGCGCAGCAGAAGTTTGAAGTGTGTTATTACTTGAATCTTTAGCTCTTACATTTACAGTTATAGACTTATTTAACGTAAACGAGGATGAGACACAGACTAAAAATCCATCTTGAGTAAAAAATGAAACTCCATTTACCGCTGGATCATTTTTAAAAAGTATTACATTAGCATCAAAAGTATCAATACCTGAAAATGTCGTTGAACCTACTGTTAAATCCATCTCATAATGGTCGGCATTAGTAAAGGGGTACCACACAACCTTACTACTATTAATTTCACCTTCAGCACCTTCTGCCCAGACAACCATGTTTGTTGTTGATATTAAGGTATCAAATTTCAAATTTTTTCTATCACAAAGTTCAATAATCTCTTGTACTTTTATCAAATTAATAGTTACACTTTGCGTATCATTATTTTCACTATCACTAACATTAGCAACAAAACTAAAACTACTTTTTGCATCAAAATCAGGTGCTACTTTAAACGTTACAACTCCTGTTGAAGTATTCAAATCAAAACTTGATGCGTCACTGCCACTTAAACCATAACTTAAAGCTACTAAATTATCAGCATCGCTTGCTGTGAGTGTAATTGCTGATGTCTGCTTTTCATTAACAGTAATAGAATTTAGACTAGTAAACGTAGGGGTATTATCATTTAAATTGTTTATCATGATAAAAAGATTTTGCTCACTTGTGTTAATACTATCAGTGGCAGTAATTGTAATGTTATATTCACTTTTTATCTCAAAATCTGGTGCACTGTTAAATGTTAATACACTGCTGTTACTATCTAATACAAAACTTGTAACATCTACACCACTAATGGTAAAATTACTATCACTTAAATTATCTTCATCCGTTGCAGTTAGTGTCAAAATTGAGAGTTGATTTTCATCTACACTTATTGTACTGACACTTGTAATAAGAGGCGCAACATCATTCAAGTTATTTATCATGATAGTTATATTTTGAAGAGTTTGTTGTACTCCATCATCAGCAGTCGCACTAAAAGAGTACTCAGCTTTTGTTTCAAAATCAGGAGCACTATTAAACGTTATGACACCACTATTACTATCAACACTAAAGTTACTGGCATCACTGCCATTTATAGAGAACAAGGGAGCCGTTAAATTATCTTCATCACTTACCACTAAAGTAATAACCGATGTCTGGTTTTCATTAACGGTTGCATTATTATCACTAATAAAAATAGGAGCAATATCATTTAGATTAATAATATTAATTGTCATATTTTGCTCTGAAGAATTATTATTTTCATCATAAGCAATAGCATTTAAAATATATAGTTTTTTTGTCTCAAAGTCAGGTATTGTTTTAAATGTTACAACACCTGTACTCTTGTTTATATCAAAACTAGATAGGTCTGTTCCATTAATGTCGTAACGAATTGAAGGTGTTTCCGTTGCTGCAGTTATTATAAATGCAGTGATATTATTTTCATCTACTGAGACATTACTTTCGTTTGTAAATATGGGGAATATTTCATTCATATCACTAATAGTAATAATAACTGTTTGATTACTCTGTTGAAAACTATCATTCGCCACTGCGGTAAAGGTATAACTGTTTTTTGTTTCAAAATCAGGAAAATCAATAAAACTAACCACTCCTGTCGTAGTATTTACAACAAACAAAACGGCATCATCTCCATTAATAGAATACGTAAGTGAACTCGTATCTGTTGCGTGTAAGCTAATAGCACTTTTTTGATTTTCTTCCACAGTTACATTACTCTCAGAGGTAAATACAGGAGCAATTTCATCCACGTCACTAATAGTTATAGTAACTTCTAAATGCGCACTGTTTTTTCCATCATTAGCCGTAGCAGTAAACGTATAACTTAGTTTTGTTTCAAAGTCAGGTGCAGATACAAATGTTACCACACCGGTTGTACTATTAATTGTCAAGCTTGAAGCATCAGTACCGCTAATAGAAAAAGTGACTGTATTGTTATCTGTTGCACTTAAGGTTATTGCACTACTTTGATTTTCAGATACTGTGATACTGTTAGCATTTGTAAAAATAGGCGTTGTAATATCACTCGGTGTTGGGTCTGGGGCAGGTGCTGGTGTTGGAGCGGGTGTTGGTTCTAATACCGTATCTAAAACTGGTGTAGTATCAACTATTTCTTCTTTGACTTCTTCTTCTACCTTTTCAGGTTCAACTAGAACTTCCTCTTCAACAAGAACAACAGGATCTTCAGTAACTTCTAAATCATTTTCAATATTTTCTTCGACAATTAGTTCCGTTAAAGGCTCTTTAATAGGTTCTTCAATCACGGGTGTGGACTCAACACTAACACTTTTTTGTTCTACTTCAAATGTTGTAAACGTCTCTAAATCTGTAATACTGTCTAAAGAGTTTTGTAAACTGTCTAGGTTTTGAGCTACTTCTTGTGTTGCATCTAATAAAGAAACCTCTTTTGTAATTGTCGTTACAACTTTTGAAATAACCTCTTTTACCTCATTAGAAATTGTACGTTCTAGCTCAATATGTTCAATTAAAACCTTACTATCAAAACTTGTTTCAGAACCCTCGTTTAAAACAACTGCTACCTGATTTAATAAACTATTAAAAGTTACATTATTTGTTGTATCAGTACTATTTGCATTTAGTGTCTCTTCAAGAATTCTAATGGTCTGAACTACCTGTTGTGTCACTTCAAAGAGTTCTAAATCTTGTAAAGGGTCTTTCTCTATTTTTTCTACTGCCACACCAAGGCTTACGGCAATTTCTTCTTGTGCCGTTGTAATTAAGTATTCAGAATCTTTCTCTTTTTCTATACTATAAACATGGGTATACAGTGTTGTTAACGGCGTGATTTCAGCACGTATTTCTTGTGTTTTTGTATCTTCTGTACCATTACTTTCTAATTCTTTTACAAGAACTACCGTTCGAAGTATTCCTGGAAATTCTTTGTTTGTTGCCGTATCAATACCACCACGCATAATTAAAAAATTATCCCCTTTTTTAACGTCAGCATCTAAGGTGTAACTTCCATCACTTTTAGTGCGTGTTTGAACTTCATCTTCATCACAATTTTGATTTAAATTTGTATCAATACATACTGTGGCATCTGAGATATAACCATCAACCGCAAGACCTGATATTTTTGTAGGTACTAAAGAAATTTGAGTAGGAGAAATATTGCTATTATTGTCACTACACCCGACTAAAAATATTATAAATGACACTAATAAAAACTGAAATAAATTATTTTTTAGTACACTTTTATTTGACATAAAAAACTCCACTACATATATTTAATACTAGTATCATAATACATTTTTGTGAATTAATGATGAATAAACAAAAAATTGTAATGACTCTTAACAATATTTTTCTCTACTTTGTGCTAAAATAGTTGATATTTTTTACAATAGAGATAAAGGTTTGTAAATGAACGACATGCCCATGGTAGAAGAAGAGTATCCTGTTACACGAAAAATTATTATTAGTGAAACCGATACATCAGGAAAAATAACCTATGCAAATAAAAACTTCTGTGAAATTATGGGCTATACAAAAGATGAACTCATAGGAAAAAACCACAATCTTATCCGCCATCCTGATATGCCAAAAGTTATTTTTGAAAAAATATGGACAACAATAAAGTCAGGTAAACAGTGGCAAGGAATTATTAAAAACCTATGTCGTGATGGACGTTATGTTTGGTTAGATACAGAAATTATTGCTGTTAAAGATGAAAATGACAAAACACGATCTTATATTGCTGCTTATCGAGCAGTATCACAAAAAAATCGTGACGAAGCAAAAGATATGTACACTCAAATGATGCTTCAACAAAATATAAAATAATAGAGGACTGTTCGTGATACTATATAATTATAAAAAAGAGTTTGTTGGAATTGATTATGAAGATTTACAACAAATTGGATACAACTCGTTAATTGACCTTCTTCGTGACTACCAAGACTTCGCCGATCTTTTTATTGACCGTCCAGGATATGTTTATAATTATAAAGAATTTTCTTGGATTGACTATGTCCTCAATTCAGGAGCTCAAGAGTATAAAGCTATTATTTATACCAAAGGAGTAGGCTTTTCATGTGACTTAGAAATTAAGCCTTACTTTTTATGTCGAACACCTGATGAACCGGGATATGCAATATCATTACAACATATTCGGGCACTAAGCAATGAAGAAGTTAGCTACGTTAATAAAATTGCTACAAATGATGCGAGTGGCCTTGCTCAAGTTAATTTAGTATCACAAGTTCCAGATAATATTTATAATGCACCATCACCAAAAAGTACACCGGTAGAAAATATAGCAACTATTCCAACGCAACACGTAAATGATACTATGTCTGCTTCACCAACACCTGCTCCAGATATTGTAACATCACACTTTTCACACGACAAAGATACACTACTAGAAAAACTAAAAATCGCAGCACAATACCGATTTGATCCTATTATTGCAGCTGAAGAGCTTGGTTTAGATGTTGATTTAATTGAAGAGTTTATAGAAGACTTTATTAATCAAGCTTTTGAATTTAAAGATGAACTTATTAGTTCTACTCATAAAAAAGATTTTGGTACCGTTCAATCCCTATCGCACAAACTTAAAGGGGTAGCAGCCAATCTTCGTATTGAAGACTCGTTAGAAGTATTAACAAAAATTAATTCTAGTAGTAATCAAACTGAGCTTGAAGTTTATATCGATTATTTCTATGCTTTAGTTGACCAACTTCAAAATAGTGTGGGAACACCACCTTCTGCTCCATCATCTGTTAATATGCCATTAATGGATATTAGTACGGAAGAGATAGATGTTCAAGAAGATGAATCGCACTATGACGACGTAGCACCTGTTCAAACCTATGAAGAACCAGAAAACTATAATGCCTATGATACAATAGAAGATGTGCCTTCTTACGAAATGGAGGAGTCCATTGAAGATGATAATAACAGTATAAGTAACAATGAAGATAGTGATGAAACTCTTAGTATATCTCTTGATGAAACACCTGATTATTCTGACCAAGAAGAGACACAACAAAATGAGACATTAGAGATTGGTCTTGATGACCAAATGTTATTAAGTGTCGATGATGAGATTCCAGAATCATCTCCAACTGATAATGAAGCATCTTATAATACTACTGAAGTAGTGGATAATAGTGAGAATGAAGAACTTCTTGGATTTGAAGATATTTATACTTCAGATACACCTCAAAACAACGATATAGTAGAAGATACTATATTAGAAAACGAAACTGCAGAAGAGCCTTCAATTCCAATGGACAATGTTCCACAAGAAGAGACTGTTTCTATAGCAAATAACTTACCAAGCTTACAGTTTAATCCAATTAATGCAGCCAATGAGCTTGGACTTGATAGTGACCTTTTTGCTGAACTTATTAGTGACTTTATTGTTGATGGTGCAGAACATATTGAAAATATAAAAACTGCGATTATTAACAATGATAGTGATTTATGGAATAGAGAAGCACACATTCTAAAAGGGGTAAGTGACAACCTAAGAATAACTCAGATGGCACATATTGCACAATCTATCCAAGAGACTGAAGATTCTCAAAAAGTTAATGAGCTCCAAGAGATTTTTGCACACTACCTTTCTCAACTTTAAAGGTTTTCTATGACAACACGAGCTTTAAAATCTAAACTATCTTTTCGCCTTAACCTTAAAATGGGATTACAAAGTAGACTACGCTTAATTAGTCTCTTCCCCATTATTATTCTCTTTTCACTCGCAACGTATTACGTTTATACTACATTTGCAAGTTATCAAAATGCTCAAGTTCTTCAGACAAAACTTGAAGAAAATAAAATTCTAAACCAACTTATTGGAGCCCTTTCACGTGAACGTGGAATGACCGTTATGTATTTAGGAAACTCATCTGAAGCGACCTTTAACTCATTGCAAGCACAAAGAACTATTGTTAACCAACAATTTAATGAATATAGTAATTTTGTAAAAAATGCTTCTGATGATCATAATCATAATAATACAACCAAAATATGTAAATCTTGTAAAATTTTACAAGACACCCTCTCTTTTCACAAAGAGATTAAAGATGCAAGAATAAAAGTTGATGCCGTAGAGCTTGAATTTGAAGAAATTTATTATACTATTTATGGGAATGCTCAAACATCACTAATGCAACGACTCTCTGAAGTTACCAATATTAAAGTTGATAAACATATCACATCGCTCATCACAAGTTATCTTGCAATGACACGAGCTAAAGAGTTTACAGGTGCAGAACGTGACTACATCTCTTATGCCCTTGCACGTTCAACAAGTCTTGATTCCGATGAGTTGAATACATGGATCAATCTTATTGGTAAAGCAGATGCCATCAATTATCATGCATTAGATAATAATGAAGTACGCTCACACCTTGATACACTTTTTAAAAATGAAGATAATGTAGAGCTTTTTGAAGATATTATTATTGATAGATCTGAAAGTATGCAAGCCATTAATGATGGTTTATACTCAACTGAAGCAGGAATCTGGTTTGCAATGCTTTCAGAAAAAATCGCTGTTTTAGACCAAGCAGAAAGTATTTTAATTGCAGCTATTGATAATAGAATTATTACAGTTCAAAATCATGCTGTTACCCTCTTTTTTATATCCGTTGCTATTTGGATTTTTTCAATTTTGCTTGCTTTACTTGCTATGTTACTTTCTAATGACATTGCGCACAATATTAGAAGTCTTGAAGATGTTTTACGTCACGTTGCTCAAGATGCGATGTCAGATGCCGAAGATAATTTCAAATGTGATATTAACCTAGATACTCCAGCTGGGACTGCTAAAGCTTATGCACTCTTAGAAAAACTAATTAATGAGGCTAATGAAGACAAAGATAGTGCTGTTCGTGCCAATGAAGCAAAATCAATGTTCTTGGCAAATATGTCACATGAAATTCGTACCCCTTTAAATGGTATTGTTGGATTTACAGAGCTTCTAAAAGATACAGAAGTTAATGATGAACAGTATGAATTTATTGAAGTTATTCAAAAAAGTTCTGCTAACTTACTTGAACTTATTAGTAATATTTTAGATCTTTCAAAAATTGAGAGTAATAAAATCGAGCTAGAGACTATTGAATTTGACCCTATTGAAGAGTTTAGTAGTGCAGTCGAAGTTTATGCCGTTCGCGCAGCTGAAAAACATATTAACTTAGGCTGTTATATTGATCCTTCCCTAGAACAAAAACTTATTGGAGACCCTACAAAACTAAAAGAAGTTATTGTTAATCTTCTCTCTAATGCTGTAAAGTTTACTGATAATAATGGTTCTATCAATATTGATATTCGTCAAGTACCTTCTGATGAAATGGGTAAAGTTAAAATTGTATTTCAAGTCCAAGATAGTGGTATCGGAGTAAGTAGTGAGCAAAAATCTACTATTTTCCAAGCATTTTCACAAGCTGATACTTCCATTACTCGTAAGTTTGGTGGAACGGGTCTGGGATTAACTATTTCAAGTCGTTTTGTTGAACTTATGGGCGGCCAACTAGACTTAGAATCACAACCAGGTAGTGGAACAACATTCTTCTTTGCTATTGAGTTTGATATGGTAGAAAAAATTTATGATAGTTCTCGAAATATTTTTAAACATTTAAATGTAGCAATACTTAAAAATGATAAAAAAACAAAACGTCAAGAGAGTTATCTCATTGACTACTTTAACTATTTTGGTGTTACTTTTACTCTATTCTCACATCCTAGTGAATTTGCGAACCTTTCACACCATGTAGATTATGATTTTTTAATTGTTGACTATGACTATACTAATGACCAAGCACTGATTGAATATGATAAACTCTCTGATAAACTGATACTAATTTGTAAATCTTACTATATGCGTCATATTGATCATTTAGGCCTACACACTTATAAAGTTCTTTATGAACCTATAAATAGTACTAAACTGTTAAATACGTTAAAAATAACAGATAAAAAGTTAAATAATAAACCTCAAGTAGAGAAGAAAAACTCTATGGCTTTCAATGCAAAAATATTAGTTGCCGAAGATAATATGATTAATCAAAAATTAATCAAAAGAACATTAGAAGATATGGGGCTCACTGTAGTTCTTGCCGATAATGGTTTAGAAGCCCTTTCACGACGTATGCATGAAGAATTTGATTTAATCTTTATGGATATTCAAATGCCTGTTTTAGATGGTACAGAATCAGCCTTAGCTATTGTTGAATATGAAAAAGAGATGAACATACAACATATTCCTACTATTGCATTAACGGCTAATGCATTAAAAGGTGACAGAGAAGAGTTCTTAAAAATGGGACTTGATGAATACACAACTAAGCCAATTGTACGTGACAATATTTTAAAGATGTTAAATCGATTTTTAAGTGATAAATGTAAAATTACTAAGGACGAATCAACTAAAAAAAGTGTAGAAGTCACAAAAAAATCAGAAGTAAAAACAATAAAAGCTAAAATTGTAGAACCAAAAGAACCAACAGTAAAACAAGAGATACTACAAGAGAAAGTAAAAGCACAAAAAGCACCTAAAATAGACTTTGAAATTGCGCTTGTAAAAAAAGGAAAAATTGAAACTAAGATTTTTGCTCACTTACTCAAACAGCTAGAGCTTAGTCATGAAATATTTGAGACACAAGCGCTTTTAGAAGCAGCACTAGTAAGTAAAAACTATAAAACTATTTTAATCGACTACTCAATTGAAGACCTAAATGTAGTAACGTTGAAAAACCAATTAAAAGTAGGAGGTATTATGATTATGAGCGACAAAGAAGTAAGCGATAATGATAAAGCTTCTGCTCAAAAAGTTTTATCAAATATTGTGACAAAAGAGTTACTAGAACAGACTTTTAAATAGTCGGTTCTAACTACCTTTTATTCTAAGAAAATTTATTCTAAAACTACTCCTCAATTAGAAGCAGTTCTAAAACCTTCTCAATTCGTGTCACACCAATAATTTCAACCGCGTCACGAACCTCTTTGGGAATATCTATAATATCACGTTCATAGTTTTTCTTAGGAATTAATACACGTTTCATTCCTGCTTTATGTGCAGCTATTAATTTCTCTTTTAAGCCACCAATAGGTAAAACATCACCAGTCAGTGAAACTTCACCTGTCATGGCAACATCTGAATGAACTTTTTTATCACTTAATATCGAAGCTATTGTGGTTACCATCGCAATACCAGCACTTGGCCCATCTTTTGGTGTCGCTCCATCAGGAACATGAACATGTAGGTCATAACGTTTGTAAATTTCACTTGCATCAATCTTAATATCTTCATCTTTTTCTTTAAAAGTTTTTGGAATACTTTCATGGTCAATAGTCAATTTTTTCTCATCTATAAGTGTTTTAACCACACTCATTGCAATACGAGCAGACTCTTTCATAACATCACCAAGACTACCCGTTAATTGCATTGTACCCTTACCTTTAATACGAATACTCTCAATTTTAAGTACATCTCCACCAACAGCAGTCCACGCTAGTCCATTAACAACACCAATACGAGGGACACCATCTGTTTTATCAATTTCAAATACTGTTTTATCAAGATAATCTTTTAAGTTTTTCAAACTAATTGAAACTTTTTGTGTCTCAGGATGTTGTAAAAGATGTTTTGCTGCACGACGTGAAATATCAGCAATACGACGACGTAAATTACGGACACCAGCTTCACGTGTATAACTATGAATCAACTCTTGTAATGCCCCTTTAGAGATACTAATTTCTGATGTTTTAAGACCATGTTTTTTAAGCTCTTGAGGGAGTAAATAACGTTTTGCAATTTCAAATTTCTCTTGAGGCGTATATGAACTTACCGAAATAAACTCCATTCTATCACGAAGCGGTGCGGGAATACGTCCAACATCATTAGCAGTTGCAATAAAGATAGCTTTACTCAAGTCAATATTAAAGTTTAAATAGTAATCTCTAAATTCACTATTTTGTTCAGGATCTAAAATTTCTAATAAAACAGAAGTAGGATCTCCACGACCTGAACGTCCCACTTTATCTATTTCATCTAAAACAATAACAGGATTCATCTTCTTTGCATCAATTATACCTTGAACCATACGTCCAGGCATTGCACCAATATAAGTACGACGATGTCCACGAAGTTCATTTACATCTTCAAGACCCCCTAAAGCGATACGAATAAGAGGACGTTTTAATGCTTCTGCAATTGAGTTTGCTAATGATGTTTTACCAACACCTGGAGGTCCTGAAAAACATAAAATTGCACCACGTCCTTCTTGATCTTTTACTCCACGTAATTCTAAAAGTTCTTTCACTGAAAAATATTCTACAATACGTTCTTTTGGTTTTTCAAGTGAAAAATGATCTTTATCTAACTGTTTTTCTACATCTTCAATTTTTAATGATTTTTTAGAAATTTCACCAAATGGAATATCTAAAACCCATTCCAGATACGTTTGAATCATATTGGCATCAGAAGAGTCAGGATGCATACGTGCAAAACGCTCAAGCTGCTTATTTACTTCTTTGTAAGCACCTTCATCCATTTTAGATTTTTTTGCTTCTAACTTCTTACGATACTCTTCTATCTCTTCTTCACGTTGAGTATCACTACCCAGTTCTTTTTGAATCTGTTTGAGTTGTTCTTTTAAAAAATACTCTTTATTCACTTTTTCCATATGTGACTGTACTTTAGAACGAATCTCTTTTTGAAGTTTATGTGCTTCAATCTCTTCAATTAAATAATCTACTAAACCTAAAAAACGCTTTTCTATATTTTCTTCAATTAAGAGAGAATACGCTTGTTCTTTTTTTAATTTTATAGATGAGCTAATGAGATCTGCAACACGATTGTATTCGTGATTCTCTTCAATTGTACGAAGTAAATCAGGAGGGAAGTAGTTACTTACAGCAGAAAGTGTACGAACCTTTTCACGAACTACTTCTAAAATTGCATCTATTTTCAACTGATTAGCAGCTTCAGACTTTATTAACTCAACATCTGAACGAATATAGTCAGTTTCATCTTCTACGTGTCCTAAAACACGACCTCGTGCTAAACCTTGAAAAAGAACTTTTACACGACCATCAGGAAGTGCAACTTTACGCATAATAGAACCGACAACACCCGCATCATAAAGAGCATCAAAAGTAACTTCACCTTCACGTTTAGGCTTTGTTGGACAAACAATCACTAATGAATTATTTTCAATAGCACTGGTAGCGGCTGCAATATTTTTAGTATCACTTAAAAAAATAGGTGAAATCATAAAAGGGTATAAAAAAAGTTCATCCTCAGTTATTACTGGTAAACTCGTTGGAAATTCATCATAATCACTTAATTGCATCATAGTATCCTTAATTATTAACTTTTATATTTTAATTTTTTTACAATTTATTTGGTCTATTTTGACCAACTTCGTGTGCTTCTTGCTCTTTTTGTTCTGCTTCATCATAAGCATGACGAGAAACAACACTTTGAGTATCAGGAATTATAAATCCATACCAACTCTCTGTTCCATCACCTTCAAACCATTCACGATACCAAGCAACATTAGCATTTTCTATATCATCCCAATTAATCCATGGTGCTTTTTCTAAACTATGGTAATATGCAGCGGCCTTGGGTTTATCTAAACGAGCATATAAATCTGCGATCCCTTCGTTTAACCCTGCTCGTGCAATATTAAGACGTGTTACCATAGTATCTATCATCGGTATGTACATCGAGTTTGAATAACGTTGTTTAAAAGATTCTCCCTCTCTAATAGCCGTGTCAATTAATCCTTGATCTCGTCGTGGATGTGGTAGTGCCATATATTTCGCTTTAATTTTTAAAAACTCTGCATATTCTCGTTCACTAGGTGTCGCATAACGGCGAATATACTCATTTAAAAAATGCTCACTTAAAAGATACTCTGCATAATACATATGTGCTGTTGCTAAAATCATTGTTGCCTCAGGAAGAAGGGGCGAACTAATATGTTCACTTTGCAAGGAGCTATAATAACCATCAGCTTTTTCAAGATTTCCATCAGAAATCATCTCAATAATTTTTCCATACCAATATACAGCAGGTTTGTTATACTCTTCTAAATCCTTAGAACAGCCAGAAATTATAATAAAAAAAGAGAGTGTCATTAAAAGTTTGTAAATAATAGATTTAAAAGTCATTAGTATCATTTCATAAAATTTAGTAAAACATTCTATCCAATTCATATTAACAGAAAGTAAGTTTTATTTTTTTGCTATACTCTTATAATGAAAACCTTACTTTTACTTCTACTAACCTCAGCATTTCTACTGGCATCACAATACTCTTACCGAAAATATTCTCATGTAAAAAAATTCTATCATGATATTACTCCTATAGTATTAGAAATTGCAAAAAAGTATCAACTACCCCCCGCTGCGATTCTTGCCATTTCAGGATTAGAATCAGGTTATGGACGGGGCTATGTTTCACAAATTACTGGTAATATTTTGAGCCTTGGCGCATATAAATCAGACTTTGAACTTCCTTCACTATATCTTCCATGGTGTGATTCTAAAAAGTCTGTTGTTTATGATAAAGAAGAGATTCAAATGTGTTCTAAAAATGAGCTTCATTATAAGCAACGCCCAAAAAGTCTTAAACGTGACTATCGCCCTACTCCTTATGCAGGAACCACAAAAAAGCTTGCTTATCTAAAGTATCATGATAAACAAAGAGTCCAAGCACATAAAAATTGTTTTGAAGATTTTGCAACACGTTGGATACGTAAAAATTCTACTATAAAAGCTTTTTCTAATGCTCGTATTTGGCTTGATGATTTAATCAAAAAAGAGGGCGTTCATGCTTTATATTTACGAAGCACTAATGTTAAATTCATTAACACAATTGGTGGAGTACCTCACTCTTTTAACTATAGAAAAGAGTGGCCAATTAAAGTAATTCGCATAATGGACAAAACAGGACTTGTTACTCTTTCTCGCTCTATGTCACTTGATAATGAGAATTTTATTGATACGTGGAAAAAATAAAACAGCTTGACAAATAACTTTTTATTATAGTACAATGAAAAATCTAGAACTTTTCTAGTATGTTTTTTAAATTAAAATTTGTTGTGCCAAACTTGTTGTGAAGCAAGGACGGAAAGCTATGGGTCTTACAATGATTAAGATCGCCAAGTTACCAAATTGATTTGAAAGCCAATGTTTTATCAAATAATATTTTAATAAGACATTGACCTACTCTTCTTTTCAACACACCTATTTACATTTAATTTTACTCTCTTTTACTGCCTAGAACTCTATCTATTTAGTAATTATTTAAGGAGTCAATTATGAATGCTCACCAAAAACTTTTCAGTGCAATTACGGCTACTGCTATTTTAACCTCAACTGTTAGTTCAGCTAATGAAATTATTGAACCTACTGGTTTAAATCATATTAATGAGATTATTGCTACGGATACCCGTTTAGCTAAACGGGTATCCACTGAAGATTTACAAAAAGCTCAAAGCTCTGTCAATAGTATGAATACCCTTATTAAAGAGGCTATTCAGGTTGAAGGACTTGCCAATGATGGGTTAATTACCGTTTCAGATGTAAAAGAGATTAATCGCTACCTTGTCTCTAATCATTTAGAGACATGGTACACCTTACGTGGTGAAAGTGAAGATGCTGACTCTACAGGTTATTACCTTGTAGATAGACGGGGTATTCGATCTAATACTAGTATTATGAATCGTCCTGCTACAAAATTGTGGGGATTTGTTTATAATCTTGGATTTGAAACAACCGGTCGCCATAATAATAAAATCACTGATTATACAGGTAGTACCGTAGGTAATATAAGATCTGTTGGGTACATACTTGGTGAAATACTTAAAAATGAAGTATCAAGCGGTGCACTTTATAACTCAGGATTTTTAGAAGTAACTGGTTCGACAGGAACTGCATTAGACAATATTGTTGTCGCAATTATGGGAGATGAAGGACTACACCGTAGAACTGCTACTAACGACATCAGAGATGGTTCAAAATCTGCTGATGCCATGAGTCACCTTATTTTAGAAGCTATTGTTCAAGAGGGACTTGCTAATGACAACTTATTATCAACAGCAGATATTAGACAAATAAATCACTATCTTGTTGATAACTACAAAAATGTGTGGGCAGAACTTCATGGTGATGATGAGACTTCAGGAGAAGAGACTGGCTATCACTTAGTTCAAAATGATGGTGCCTTTGCTCGTATGTTTGCAGATAATGTGATTAATACCGTAGCTGATGGAATTTTTCATTTGGGATTTGAAACAGATTTAAAAAATAGACTTAGAAATGAAGATGGTGATGCCAATCAACGTTTTGAAAAAGTTGCATGGTGGTTAGATACCTTGTTAAAAGAGGATATGAAATTAGGAAAACTTCATAATAGTGCGTACCAAGAAGTTGTAGGTACCACAGGGACTTCATTTGATAAAATCGTTCTTTTTATTTATCATGATAAAGGTCTACAACTAAAAGTTTCAATGGAAGATATTCGTGTAGGAGCAGCCTCAGCAAATAGTATGAATGTTTTACTTGTTGAAGCTATTACACAAACAGATGTCGCAAAAGATAATAGTATTTCTATTGATGATGTTAAAACTATTAATAACTACTTAGTAACAAACTACGCATCTCAGTGGTCTGAACTTCATGGTGATGATGAAGACAATGGTGAAGAAATAGGATACCACCGTATTCAAAACGATGGTGCCCAAGGAGTAGCCTATAATAAAAATATTATTAACAATCTTGCTGATGGTATTTATCATTTAGGGTTTGAAACCCCTTATAAAGATAGACTTGTTAATGAAGATGGAAATAAAAATGTTAGTTTTAAAAACGTGGCATACTATCTTAACAAGTCATTAAAAGAGGATTTTAAGAAAGGACTTTTTAATTAAAACTACTGTTCTTTTAAGACTTTTTCGCGAATAAGAATACTTTCGTTATCGTTAAGAAGTGTCATCTCTGCATCACTTATATTACACTGTAATGTAAGTGCTCTGTTAACTAAAAGCTCAATATCACCCCCAATATCAAGAAAAATAACACGAAGATTTTTAAAACGTTTAAGTGACTTTTCTACTTGAGCAAACCAAGCACTACTGCTTCCCTCTTGATAAGTATAAATAATCACCTCTTTAGAACGTCCACACGCTTTTTTAATACGCTTTTCATCAGGCTGACCTAAGTCAATCCATAGCTCAATGTCCCCATTAAGCGCTTTTTTCCATAAGTCCGGTTCATCATCTTGAGAAATACCTTTACTAAAAAGTAAGTCTTCATCCGCATTAAATAAAAATGCCACCACACGAGCCATCAAACGTAACTCATTTTCAGAAGGGTGTTGTGCTAATGTTAAATTGTGTTCAGCGTAGTAATGAGTATCCATATTTGCAATATTCAGGGATGCTTTATATATTGTTGCATTTGTAGCCATAATTATCCTTGATGCTAATGTTCTTGAAATAAAATATAATTTTGTGGAAGTATATCTAATAAAAAAGTTTAAAAGATTTCCAAAGCAAAACAGACTAGTATTGTTTTACTTTAGAAGGGTTCTGTGACATTATGAAATATCTTACTTTAGATAAATCAAATTTGGTATAAAAGATAATATTTTATCTGTTCAATACAAGAATAAATGTTTAAAAAATTAAGTTGTGTGGGAAATAATTTTGAAAGTAATGGTGCGCCCGACATGATTCGAACATGTGACCGCTGGTACCGCAAAATAATAACAAATCCCTAAAATAAGGGGTTTACGGGATTTAGTCCCTTACAATTAATGCTATTATAGGCCATTGATCTTCCATTTGGGGACACAATGGGTACACTTTTTAGTCAAAAAACATAAGATATTTCTATCTTGAATTGGAAGTATACTGCACAAATCGTTAACTAATCTTTTAAACCTTCTTATAATAGACATAATTATTATGTCACTTAATACAGAAACTATATCATAGAGCTAAGTGGTACTTTTTGCCAAAAACCTGGTATATATTAATAGAGGGAAGATATAGCTTCCATATATTTTCCCACACATCTTACCTCTCACTTCAATTCTAACTTTTCATTACAACGAAGTGTACAAAGGCATAGCTATGCAGTTTTTCTTACAACATCCACAATCACACAGTTTCTATCATTTGATATTCAAGCCCGTCAATAACATTGACTATAACCCAAAAGGAGCAGCTTAGATGCCACCAATTCCTCAACTAATCGCAATCGCTATTACAGTGCTTACTGCTGTAGCTGAAACACTAGCCTCAACAAAAAAATAGTCCCTCTGCCTATAGAGGCACTTCATCTAAAAACAAATACTCAATTCAAAAGGATACCCCTATGTCAACAATTCCACTTACAGACGCTCAACTTAGAGCAGCCGCACCCTCAATCTTTGCAGAAACTCCAATAGATGGTGTTTCAGATAGATATGCATTTGTTCCAACACACTCAGTTCTTGAAACATTTAGAACAGCAGGTTATTACCCCATTATGGCGAGTGAGAGCAAGGTTCGTAACAGCGAGAATTATGGTTATCAAAAGCACATCATACAATTTCGTAGTATAGACAATCTACTTCGACCAGATGCAAAAGAAGAATATGCTGATATTATATTAACCAATTCACATAATCGAAGTTCATCATTTATTGTCGATTTGTCCTACTGGAGAATAGTATGTGCTAATATGCTCGTAATCCCCTCACATACATTTGTTCAGCACTCTATCATCCACTCAGGGTTTAATCTTAGCAAAGTTTCTACTGCAATTAATGAGGTGGTGTCGTATATGCCTAAGATGGAACAAGAGATAGAAAAGTTCAAGTCTATTTACCTCTCGGAGCTGGAGCAACACTCACTTGCAAAAGCAGCCATAGACATTAGGTTTGATACAGACATTCAAAAGGTAGAAACACAAGAGCTTCTCTATGTGCAACGAGAAGAAGATGATAATGCATCACTTTGGTCAGTTTTTAACAGAATACAAGAATCTATCATCAGAGGTGGAGTCAGAGGTAGCAACCGCTCTACTGGCAGAGCTTTCACTTCTAAGCCCATTACTGCAATAGATACCAACCTCAAACTCAACAAAGAACTCTTCTCTACAGTTCAAATGATAGCGGACTTAAAATCTCCATCATATCTTATGGCTGCAGCATGAGTGTTATTCTTACACTCTTTTGCCTTATAGCTTTAGTCCTTGTAGGCAGACCCGCTTACTTCAAATACATCAATCACATGAAAAGGAAATACAAATGAAACTCGTTAACTACCAACTACAAACGCAAATAGAGAGCTTAGCAGTAGACAAGCCAACACAGTTCTTCGCAGACTACATTCGCTCAATCATAGAAGACAACTCTAAGCCTTACCATCAACGTGCAGATTATGTAGGACTGTCTCTAAATGAGCTTAAATCTAAGATAGACTTTTTGGCTCAGGATATTAAAGAACTACAACAGCTTAAGAAGCAACTTTCAGCATCACTTGACATTGCAAAAGAAGTTACAGCTTCCGTGTTCACAACCAATGGTGTTGATAGAATTGATGGAAATATCATTAGTTCACTTACCCTTACGAAGCCCACTACAAAAACAAAGACCACTCTAAGAGTTACACATCCTCATGAGGTTATGAAACTAGGCTACATCAAATACGAGCCAGACTTAGAAGCGATAGAAAAAGCGATGGGAACAATGGATGGACTCAAAGAATTAGACCAATTTGTTTCTATCGAATCGACTGAGGTTGCTACACCTGCAAAGGTTAAAGTAAATACTAAACGATCAGCTATCAATACGCAAGCTGATGAATTGCTCAACATTGTTGAAGCAGCATAAGGAGAAAACTATGTTCAACGATAAACAAACTCAGGTTTTAGCCTACGAGCTAGACAGTAGCAGAATTAAAAGTCGCTCAAAAGGTAATATTAACCTCTCTTACTTAGAGGGATTCGACATCATCGAAACAGCTAACAAAATCTTTGGTCATGGCAACTGGAACTACTCCATCTCAAAACTTGAACAAGTATCGCAAGAGACGAACCAAAATCAGAACCATATCATCTGCTATAAGGCAATTATTAATGTAGTAGTTCATGACTTACAGCACTCTAAGCATGTAAGTAGAGAAGATGTCGGATTTGGAACTGGTATTGCAAAAACACTAGCCGATGCACATGAGGGTGGAGCCAAAGAGGCAGTTACTGATGCTATAAAAAGATGCTTTCGTAGTTTCGGAAATCAGTTTGGTAATTCACTTTACGATAAGAGTCGCCTGCAGCAAAACAAAGCACAAAGTTATCAACAGCCTCAGCAGATGCAGCAAGTGCAACCACAACAGCAGTACCAGCAACCATCAACGCAACAAGTGCAGAACAATACACCATTAGACTATTCCTCTTTGTATAACTTAGGCTTAACTGTAATGGAACAAGGTCAAAACCTAGTAGTCATTGGCGATGATATTTTCTCTAAGAAAGATAGTATTAAAGCCTGTGGTTTCAGATGGGATGGTGCTAGTAAGATGTGGTACAAACCGCTTGAACACTCCCAACAGGCGGCTTAAAATGAGTACACTTATCCCACAAACACTGCTAAGTGACATTCCAGATCTATATGAAACAGAAGAGACACTAGACCCAATCTGTCATGTCAAGTTATTTACTCCTGATGCCAATTGGACGTGTTATATCATTGAGTTCTCAAAAGAAAACCTAGACACTTGTTACGGTTATACTATAGGGATGGAAAGTGAACTTGGATATTTCTCTCTTAAGGAACTGGTGTCTGCTCATGGTCCATGGGGCTTAAAGGTAGAACGAGACCTATGGTTTGAAGCTACAGCATTTTCTCAACTCAAAAAGAGCTTACAATGATAGCTTTAGAGGGAATTGTTTTGTTACTAATAAAACTTGCTACATTGGTGTTGCAGATACTAACAGTCTTTACGACAAAGGTTATACCTATTTTAATCTAAGCTACTCCATAGGGAGTGGCTATAATCATGTTCTTTTTTTTACCTTACATGAAAGACAAAATAGACTTTAGTTCCTCCATATAGCATAAACAGTTATTACAGACGCCGCCCATACGAATATACCAATAAGAGGTATTGTAGATTTATCTATAGGCTTTTTCCAAAATCCCGTCTCTGGTGGCGAATAGTGTGCCATATGTATTTGTTTTTTGAGTTCCATCTCATCTATATCTTTTGATAGGGTAATCGGTGTTCTGTTGACTGCCACATCTTTGAGTAATTCATCTGCTTGATGTATGAGTGCCATTCTAGGCTTAGGCATATTTGCTGTTCTCATAGCATCTCTAACTAACTTCTCTTCTTCCTCACTAAATACAAACCGCTTCAATACAGCTTCAGCTGAACCGTTCTTATAAAACTCTATCTCTTGTTTTTCTATATCTTTCATCCATCACTTCCAAGTAAACCCATTGAGCCAGTAAATGACTTTATAGACAACATAAAAGACTATGATTGCCATAAACAACAATTCCATCACTGACTCCACTCATCACTCAACACTTCCGCCTGCTTCATCACTAGCTCTATCGCTTCAGGCTGTTGGTCTGGTGGATACTTGAATCTCTTGAGTATGATCCGTATGAGGTTCCTCATCTTCGCTCGCACCGATTCTCTTTTTTGCCAATCCACAGTAACACTACTTCTTAACTTCTTCGTAAGCTCCTGAGCAATGTTCTTGAGTATCTCATCATTCAACTCTATCATAGCTGATTCATTCTCAGCAAGTGCGTCATAAAACGCTAACTCATCGAAGTTAAGACCTAGTTCTTCTCCATGCTTGGAAGCAGTAGCAAAATCTTTTGCCATCTGTATCAGTTCTTCTATCACTTTTGCTGTCTCTATTGCTCTGTTGTGGTATTGCAGAAGTGTCTTCTGTAATCTATCGCTAAACTTCTTCTCTTGAACTACATTGTTTTTTGTTTTCGCTTTGATATCATCTTTGAGTAATCGCTCTAGGAGTTCCACAGCCAAGTTCTTATGTTCCATTTGGGCTACATCTTCTAGAAACTCTTCTGAGAGTATCCCTATGTTTGGCTTCTCTAGCCCAACCATTGAAAATATATCTTCTACACCATCAGAGATGACAGCATTATCTATTATCTGTTTGATAGCTTTATTTGGATCTTTCTTCGTTCCTGTAACAGCACCAGCTTTTTGGATGATAGCTTTGACTGCTTGAAAGAATGCTATCTCTTCTTTGTGCTCTTTTGCTTCATCGAGTGTACCACACAGACTATAGGCTTTTGTAAGAGCAAGCACTTCATCCAAGTACCTTTTCTTTCCATCATCTAGTCCAAGTATATGATTGGCTGCAGGAGCAAGGAGTTTATGAGCTTGAGTCAGATACTCCGAATAATTAAAGCCATGATACAAGTTCTGTACAATATCCAGACGCTTCAACATTTCAGCCATCGCTTCTGCAACATCTACAGTTCCAGTTCCTCTTCCACCAGCACCAGTATATGTTTTAAGAGCCGCTTTTAACTCATTGGCAATCCCGATATAGTCAACAACAAGACCACCTTTTTTATCTTTAAACACACGGTTAACTCTAGCTATTGCTTGCATAAGATTATGTGACTTCATAGGCTTATCTATATACATCGTATGCATACTTGGAGCATCAAATCCTGTTAGCCACATATCTCTTACTATCACAAGCTTGAGTTCATCCTCTGGGTCTTTGATTCTTCGCTCGAGATCTTTTTTCACTTGCTTTGAGTAGATATGCTTTTGCAATCTTGCATCATCACTTGCTGAACCTGTCATGATGATTTTGATAGCCCCTTTAGTCGGATCTTCATCATCCCACTCGGGTTTCACAGTAACTATAGCGTCATAGAGATCCACTGCAATCTGGCGACTCATCGCAACTATCATCCCTTTTCCATCTATG